>ENA-UESD01000045-UESD01000045.1-human-gut-metagenome-genome-assembly--contig:-NODE-45-length-105063-cov-24.602757_pt1 | contig 105063 bp, 82 predicted proteins | sample MGYA00242985_ERZ507986 | MGnify/ENA primary metagenome ERZ507986 (study PRJEB26167, sample SAMN06115408) | human gut metagenome | host: Homo sapiens | place: China:Guangxi | collected 2016-04-06... | reverse complement strand
GAGCCTCTTGTCGGATTCGAACCAACGACCCCGAGATTACAAATCACGTGCTCTGGCCAACTGAGCTAAAGAGGCAAGCTTTGCAACCGCTTTCGCAGTAGCGTTTCTTAAACGGTTGCAAAGTTAGGTATTTTTTTTAGATCACCAAAACTTTCTCGAAGTTTTTTCAGTGATTTTTCTGTTTTTCTTTCAATTTCTCCAATTGTCGTATCAAAGCGTCTACGCATACATCAACTGCTTCCTCAAAAGTATCACAAACTTTCTCTGAGAAAAGCTCTGCATTTGTAGCCAGAACCTTTATTGAAGCTTCCTTATTTAAAGAAGTCTCAGGCTTTACGACCTTTAATGACACCTCTACCTTTCTTATTTCGTCATTGAATTTTTCCAACTTAGCAACTTTCTTCTCTATAAACTCGTGCAATTTTGCAGTAGCGTCAAAATGAATCGCTTGAATTCTAACGTCCATAATCACCTCCATTTTTTATGCTCTAGGGTGAGCTTGTTTATAAACCTTTTTCAATTCCTCAAAAGTTGTGTGGGTATAAATTTCCGTCGTAGACAGGCTTTCATGCCCCAACAACTCCTTTACGGACTCTAAATCTGCATCATGATTCAACATGACCGTGGCAAAGGTATGCCGCAGAACGTGAGGACTCCGTTTTTTCAAGGTTGTAACTTGTGCCAGATAAAACCGCACTTTTTCAGCCACCCAATTATTCGACGCTCTCACGCCTCGCCCGGTAATCAGAAATGCCGATACCTGTTCGTCATCTTTCACAATCTGACTGCGCAGACTCAAATACTGCTGTATCAACTGGCACAGATCCATTCCAAACGGAATGAGCCGCACCTTATTTCTTTTACCGAGAACCCGGATTTGCATCCGCGCCAGATCCACATCTCCAAGATCAAGTCCGGTCAGCTCCGACAAGCGGACACCGGTCTGATAAAACATGGATAGAACCAGACGGTCACGCACTCCGTCAAAATCCTGAGAAAAATTCTTCTCATCCAGCAAGCGTTCCATTTCGGCCTCCCTTACAAAATAAGGCAAAGGTTTCTTTTTCTTGGGACCGCCCAGCAGATGCGTGGGATCCTTTTCCAGAAGGTGGCGCTTCAAAGCAAATTTATAAAAAGACCTCAACGCACTCAGGCGTCTGTTTACCGAGGTCTCCTTATGCCCCTGCTCCATCATGTGCACCATCCATTGACGGATTACGTCCGGATCGACATGCTCCCATGTCAGCGAATCATCCAGATTCCGGAAGAACTCCTCAAAGAAGTTCAAATCGTCTCGATAACTGCGCAACGTACGGGGTGAATAATTCCGCTCGTATGCCAAATAATCAAGAAAAGAATCTTTCAGATTCATGGTTCATGTTCAATTACCTTACGGCAACGAATTTAAGAATAAAAAATAACAGTTGCAAGAAAAATTCGAATAAATTATTCTTCTACACGCTGCATTTTCTGAACGTAAACCGCACGTTCCTTTGCAAGTCTCTTAAGTACAGAAGGTTTGTCAAACTGCTGTCTGCTTCTCAATTCCTTAACAACACCAGTTTTCTCAAATTTTCTCTTGAACTTCTTCAAAGCTCTTTCGATGTTCTCTCCTTCTTTTACAGGTACTACGATCATACTTTTCTTTAATAATTAATTGGTTAATAATATTTTTGCAAAATGCGGTGCAAAAATAAGCAATGTTTTCCGTAACAACAAAAAAAAGTACATTTTTCTATCAGACAGCAACAAAAAAGGTGCATACATCGCTGTATGCACCTTTATTTATCTTTCTACAAGACTTCAATTACAAGTTTGGGTTGATCTTGCTCCACTCAGAGATAGCAGGAACAATGTTCAGAGTTACCAACTCATCACGCATCTTGCACAAGTGAGCGTAGCTGGCATCCAACTTGGCAACTTCCTCTTCAGTACCTGTTGGAACTGTGTAGTGGCAACCAGTTGCATCCAAAGTTGTATTCATAGCCATCATGATGTGGTTGTATTTGTCAGTCTGTACATAAGTACCAGCCGGCCAACGGAATGTCTCACCACCCATAGCAGCACGAATCATTTCTACTGACAGGTAAGAAGGGCTCTGGAATGAAGAACGTCCACGCAACTCGATGATCTTGGCACCACCCTTAGTTACATCAACCTTCATCTGCTCCCACTCTTCTGCTGAGAACTCAGAAGTACCGATCAGGTCGTTCAATGGCTTGCCGTCGATAGTTACAGCTGAACCGAATACAGCCATCTGCTCACCGTGACCACCGTAAGTAGCACTACCGGCAACCTTGTACTGAGGAACACCGAACTTCTTAGCCAAAGCGCTCTGCAAACGAGTTGAATCCAAAGCAGCCAGAGTTGTTACCTGTGATGGTTTCAAACCAGAGTACAGCAAAGTAACCAAACCTGTCAAGTCAGCAGGGTTGAAGATGATTACTACGTGCTTTACATCCGGGCAGTAAGTCTTGATGTCCTTACCCAACTGCTCAGCGATTTCGCAGTTACCCTTCAACAGGTCCTCACGGGTCATACCAGCCTTACGAGGAGCACCACCTGAAGAAATGATATATTTTGCATCCTTGAACGCCTCAGCTACATCAGTAGTTGCTGTGATATTCACTTTGTCGAAACCGCTCTGACGCATTTCCTCAGCAACGCCTTCCGGAGAGAATACATCGTAAAGGCACAAGTTTGTAGTCAAACCCATCATCAAAGCTGTCTGTGCCATGTTTGAGCCGATCATACCGGCAGCACCTACAATAACCAATTTCTCGTTTGTCAAAAATTCCATAACTCTAAATTTTATGTTTAAACGTATCTTATAATACTTTTTTCCACAGGCAAATTTAAAGAAAAAGGTTCAGACTAACTAATTTAAAACACGATTATTTTCCTTTTTGCACAATTATAATATACTTTTGCAAAACAGATATATCAAAAGAAAGATTCTATGACGACATTAATCCATAAAAGAGTTGAGCTGCTGCGCTCGTTCCTTCAGAAACAAGGCCTGGATGCATTCATTTTTCCAAGTACCGACCCACATCAGGGAGAATATATCCCCGACCACTGGAAAACGCGTACCTGGATCTCCGGATTTGACGGTTCTGCCGGAACGGCCGTAGTTACCCTCCGTGATGCCGCCCTGTGGACGGATTCACGTTATTTCCTGGCAGCCGGGGAACAGTTGAAAGATACTCCTTTTTCCTTGATGAAAGAGCGCATCGAAGGAACACCGTCTATCACGGAATGGCTCGCCCAAGTGCTACCGGCCGGCAGCAGAGTGGGCATTGACCCCACAGTAAATGCCTACGGTTCTTTTCTGGCCTGGAAGGAAGAGCTGAAAGCAAATCAGATGGAAATGGTATTGGCCGGCGATCCGGCCGAAACCTTATGGGAAGACCGCCCGGCCGTTCCCACCGACACCATCAGCCTACAGCCCGAAGAATTCTGCGGAGAACCTGTAGCCAGCAAGCTGAGTCGTATCCGAAACAAGATGGAACAAAACCATGCCGAAGCTGTCTTGCTCTCTGCATTGGATGAAATTGCCTGGACGCTGAATCTGCGCGGCACCGATATTCACTGTAACCCGGTATTCATCTCTTATCTGCTCATCGCTCCACAACAGGCCACCTTATTTATATATGGCAACAAACTGACTCCGGAGGTATCGGCATACTTAAAGGAAAATGATATCGACATCCGCGAATATTCCGACATCGAAGAATTCCTGAAAGCTTTCCCGGGAAAGAGCATCATGATGGATCTGATGAATACCAACTGTGCCCTGGTGGAAGCCATACCGGCATCCTGCCCGATCATCGACCGTCCGTCGCCGGTGGCACTGATGAAGGCCATCAAGAATGAAGCCGAAATCAAGGGATTCCGCAACGCCATGACACGCGACGGAGTGGCAATGGTACATTTCCTGAAATGGCTGGAAGAGGAAATGCCGCAGAGCACCGTTACCGAAGTAAGCCTCAGCAACCGTCTGGAGGCCTTCCGACGGGAACAGTCTTTATATAAGGATATCAGCTTCGACACCATAGCCGCCTATGGACCGCACGCTGCCATCGTGCACTACGAACCTACCGTAGAGAGTGACATTCCTCTGGAGCGCAAGGGACTGCTTCTGCTGGATTCGGGAGCACAATATCAGGACGGAACGACCGACCTGACCCGCACCATCGCCTTAGGACCGGTAAGTGAAGAGGAGATGCGCGACTATACCCTGGTGCTTAAAGGCCATATCGCACTGAGTTCGGCCATCTTCCCCGAAGGAACTACCGGTACTCAGCTGGATATCTGCGCCCGTTATGCCATGTGGCAGGAAGGCATCAACTATCTACACGGCACGGGTCACGGTGTAGGTTCTTATCTGAATGTGCACGAGGGGCCTCATCAGATCAGAATGAACTTTATGCCCACTCCCCTGCAAGCCGGCATGACGGTAACTGACGAACCGGGCATCTACAAGGCGGGCCGCCACGGTATCCGTATCGAAAACACGCTGCTGATCGGTGCAGACCGGGAAACCGAGTTCGGAAAATTCCTCCGTTTCGAACCGCTCACGCTCTGCCCGATTGACAAGACTCCGATACTCCTGTCTCTGTTGGACGAAAAAGAAACAAACTGGATCAACCGCTATCATCAGGAGGTATATGAACGCCTGTCACCGCTGCTCGACGAAGCACACCGCAACTGGCTGAAAGAAAAAACTGCACCAATCATCAAATAAAACAATGGGAATTATCAAAACACTGAAGGGAATTACCCCGAAATTCGGCAAGAACTGCTATGTGGCCGAGGGAGCCTGCGTCATCGGCGACGTAACGATGGGCAACGATTGCAGCGTCTGGTTCAATGCCGTGCTGCGCGGCGACGTGCATTTTATCAAAATAGGCAACCGTGTGAACATTCAGGACTGCTGCTGCCTGCATACTCTCAGCGGCAAGGCTCCGGTCATCCTTGAAGACGATGTCACCATCGGTCATCATGTCACCCTGCACGGATGCGTGGTTCACAAAAATGCACTGGTCGGCATGGGCTCTACCGTTCTCGATTTTGCAGAAATCGGCGAAGGTGCCATTGTGGCTGCCGGCGCCCTGGTACTCAAGAATACGGTGATCGGCCCCGGAGAACTCTGGGGCGGTGTACCGGCACGCTTCATCAAACAGGTGAATCCGGAACTGGCTGCCAGCCTCAACCAAAGCTATGCGCAGCATTATGTAGACAACATTCCGGTGTACCGCGAAGCGGATGCGAACCCCGAAAACACCAAGCACTGCTGCTATCCGGAAGCATTGCAAGAATAAGCGTCCCTTACGAAAGGAAAAAATCATCAAAATGAAATGCAAAAACCATTTCGATCATCTTACAGAATCATCGAAATGATTTTTGCAGCTGCCGGAAAAAGCATAAAAACAAAAAAGAGACCTTACCCAAAACGGATAAGGCCTCTTTTTTCATTATTTATTCACTAATTTTATTTCAGCAGCTCCAAGGCTGTTTTCATTCTCTTCAAGGTTTCCTCCTTGCCCAGGAATGCAGCCAGTTCATACATATCCGGACCCTTTCCGGCACCGACCAATACTACGCGCCACGGATTCCAAGGCTTCTTACCATTGGTCTCGGCCCAAGTGTCAATGGTCTGCTTCAAGGCTTCTACCGAGAAGTCTTCCTGACCCTCCAGAATCTGCAACAGTTCTGCCATGTCCGCAGCTGCCTGCTCGTTCCAGTTCTTCTTGATGAACTTGTCTGTCTTGTCAAACTGAGTAGGAGCAGTGAAGAAGAAGTCGCACAAAGGCCACAAATCCTTGATGAAATTGATCTTCTTCATCTTCATCATGCCGATTACGGCTTCCATCTGCTCTTCAGTGGCCTGAATACCATTCTCCTGAAGGATCTTGGCAAAGGCAGGAACCAGTTCCTTATTGTCCTTCATCAGGATATACTCACGGTTGAACCACATTCCCTTCACATAGTCAAACTTGGCGCCGGCCTTGCTACACTTGGTAATGTCGAACAGACGGATCATTTCGTCCATCGTCATGATCTCCTGGTCATTACCCGGATTCCAACCCAACAGAGCCAGGAAGTTGATGACAGCTTCAGGCAGATAACCGCTCTCACGATAACCAGAAGATACCTCGCCGGTCTTCGGATCGTGCCATTCCAATGGGAATACCGGGAAGCCCAGACGGTCACCGTCGCGCTTGCTCAGCTTACCCTTGCCGTCCGGCTTGAGCAACAGAGGCAGATGGGCAAAGGCTGGCATGGTGTCAGCCCAACCGAAAGCACGGTACAACAACACGTGCAGCGGAGCTGAAGGCAACCACTCCTCACCACGGATCACATGAGTAACCTCCATCAAGTGGTCGTCCACGATATTGGCCAAGTGGTAAGTCGGCAGCTCGTCGGCTGACTTATACAGCACCTTATCATCCAGAATGGTAGAGTTGATCACCACATCGCCACGAATCATGTCGTTTACATGCACATCCTCGTTCGGCTCAATCTTGAAGCGGACCACATACTGCTTGCCGTCGGCAATCATCTGCTCCACTTCTTCCTTAGGCAAAGTCAGCGAGTTGCGCATCATGCCGCGGGTAGAAGCATCATACTGGAAGTTGGCAATCTCATTGCGCTTGGCATCCAGTTCCTCTGGAGTATCGAAAGCAATATAGGCCTTTCCTTCCTCCAACAGTTGGTTTACATACTTTTTATATATGTCGCGACGCTCAGACTGACGGTACGGACCGTGATTTCCTCCGAAGCTTACGCCCTCATCAAAGTGAATGCCCAACCACTTGAATGACTCGATGATATACTCTTCTGCGCCGGGCACAAAACGGGTGGAGTCGGTATCCTCGATACGGAAAATCAACTCACCGCCATGCTGACGGGCAAACAGATAATTATACAGGGCAGTACGGACACCACCAATGTGTAACGCTCCCGTAGGACTCGGAGCAAAACGAACTCTTACTTTTCTTTCTGACATCATAATTAATTGATTCTTTTGCGCAAAATTAGTACTTTTTTTTCTAACCCACGTAATTTTTTCGTATTTTCGCCTAGATAACAAAAACAGAATAAAATGAATAAGTTTAACGAAAAGAAGAACCTGAACGCGCGCGATATCTTTTACCGCATCTGTGTGGGCATAGCGGCCATCCTGCTGGTGGTCTATTTCATGCCCCGCGAAGGGCGCTCGGCCTACCAGTTTGATCTGGGCCGCCCCTGGAGATACAGCCAGCTGATTGCCACCTTCGATTTTCCTATCTATAAAAGTGACGAACTGATCAAAAAGGAGCAGGACAGCGTGATGCATCTGTTTGAGCCTTACTTTGAAATCAATCAGTCGGTCGAAGAAGAACAGGTGGCCAAATTCCGGAAGGACTTTGCGCAAATGGAAAAGAGCGGCATTCCCTATTACTACAAAGGATATATCGAGCAGAAGCTGCGCACGCTGTACCAAAACGGTATTGTGCAACCGGACGACTACAACCGTCTGGTGGACGACAGTATCACGGCCATACGTATCTTTACAGCCAACCAGTCGGTCATACGCCCGACGAAAGACATTTATTCGCACAAAAGTGCCTATAAGTTCTTTTTCGAAACCGACGATACGGCCCGCTACGATCGTCTGAAACTCCAGAAATGCAACCTGGACCGCTATATCGTGTCCAACCTGCTCTTCGACCAGAAGAAGTCTGAAGAACAAAAGAAGGATCTGCTCAGTTCCATCTCCTATGCCAGCGGTATGGTCATGAGCGGACAGAAAATCATAGACCGCGGCGACATCGTCACCCAGGAAACATACAACATTCTGGCTTCCTATCTGAAAGAATCAAAGCAACGGATTGACTCCACCAAGCAGGAGGCCTATCTTCTGGTAGGCCAGATACTCTGCGTGGCGCTGATCTTCCTCTGCATGATGCTTTATTTTTCTCTGTTCCGCAAAGACTATCTCGAGAAAGGCAAAAGCGTGCTTCTGCTGCTCACCATGCTGGTCATCTTCCCGGTGCTGTCCTCCATTCTTGTGGACCAGAATCTGTTCAGCGTGTATATCATTCCTTTTACCATGGCGCCAATCTTCATCCGGGTGTTCATGGATTCGCGCACGGCCTTTGTCATGCATACAGTCATCATCCTGCTGTGCGCCGTTTCACTGAAATATCCCTATGAGTTTGTAGCCACACAACTGGTAGCCGGTATGGTGGCCATCTACAGCCTGCGAGAACTGTCGCAAAGAAGCCAGCTGCTGCGCACGGCCCTGATTGTTACCGTTACCTCTCTGGTGTTCTATTTCAGTCTGGACCTGATGCACGAGAAAGAGATTGACAACCTGGAATATAACATCTACATCTATCTCATCATCAACGGAGTGTTGCTGCTCTTTGCCTACCCGCTGATGTTCCTTATCGAAAAGCTGTTCGGCTTCACCTCCAACGTGACTCTGGTAGAGCTTTCAAATATCAACAATGATCTGATGCGCCGCATGTCTGAAGTGGCTCCCGGCACCTTCCAGCATTCCATGCAGGTGGCCAATCTGGCTACTGAGGTTGCCAATAAGATTGATGCCAAGGCACAGCTGGTGCGAACCGGTGCCATGTATCATGACATTGGAAAGATCTGTAATCCGGCCTATTTCACGGAGAACCAAAGCGGTGTCAACCCGCACGACCAGCTGTCGCTCATCGAGAGCGCCCGCATCATCATCAGCCATATACCCGATGGTTTGAAAATGGCCGACAAGTATAATCTGCCGGAGGTGATCAAAGGATTCATCGCCACACATCATGGAAGAGGTAAGACGAAGTATTTCTATATCTCCTACAAAAACAAATATCCGGACGAGGAGGTCGATGAGAATCTGTTCACTTATCCCGGACCGAATCCGCAAACCAAGGAACAGGCCATCCTGATGATGGCGGATGCCGTAGAAGCATCATCCCGAAGCCTGAAGGATTATACCGAAGAAAGCATCAGCAATCTGGTAGAAATGATCATTGACGCCCAGATTGCCGACGGCGCCTTCAAGAACTGTCCGATCACCTTCCAAGATATCACTACAGCCAAAGAAGTGTTTAAGGAAAAGCTGAAAACGATATACCACACCCGTATCAGCTATCCGGAACTCCATAAAAAAGAAGAGAACAATGACACCGGCAACAAGGAATCTGCTCGTTGAATGGGCCGGAAAGTATGAATCGGAAACTTTCATACCGAATGACCCCGTACAGTTTCCGCACCGGTTTTCCTGCAAACAGGATATCGAGATTGCCGGGCTGCTCACAGCCTGGATCAGTTTCGGCAACCGGAAAATGATTTGCAGAAAAGCCGATGAACTGCTCGTCCTGATGCAACACCGCCCGTTGGAATATGTCATGGGAGAAAAATGGCGCACGGACTTTCCGGAGTCTGACGGACAGAGTTTTTACCGCACTTGCCCCAAGAAGCAAATGCACTGGCTTTTTGAAAAGTTATACGAAGCTTATCGACAATATGATTCTCTCGAGGAGACCCTGCTTACCTTTGCAGGATCTCCTCGAGAGAGTTTATGCCGGTGGCTGGACATCAGCACACAGAGCCCTCAGAAGAAAATGAATATGTTTCTGCGCTGGATGATTCGCCGGAATTCGCCGGTGGACTTCGGCATCTGGAATCAGTTCCATCCTAAAGACCTGGTCATCCCTCTGGACACCCACGTCAACCGGATTGCGTTTGAACTGGGACTGACCGACAAAACCACGTATTCACTGGCTCAGGCGCTCCGCATCACCGAAGCCCTGCGGAAAATCTTCCCCGACGATCCGTGCAAAGGCGATTTTGCCCTGTTCGGCTACGGGGTGGAACATAAAGACTACAGCGGGTCTACATCGAAATAAAGCTGGATACTGCTACAAGAAGACTCCTGCAAAGCCGTCTGGCACACATTCTGGAGGGCGGTACGCACCTTGGAATGAGAAGCAGACAGCTCAACCTTCAACACAATCTTCCGGATGTACAAGGACTGTACGCGGCCCACAGGAGGGGCGTCGGGCCCTAGAACGCGACTGCCGAACACCTGACGCAGGCGCTCCGCAAGCTGATGGGCAAAACGGTCCAAAGGCTCTTCCTGCCGATATTTCAGAAAAACATAAATCAAATGGCAGAAAGGAGGGTAATGAAAGAGTTTCCGCTCCTGCATCTGCCACAAATAATGGGCCAGATAATCGTGGTCTACCACCTGAGCCACAACCGGAGACTCCGGATTGCGTGTCTGCAAAAAGACGATTCCACGGTCTCCCCTGCGTCCGGCCCGGCCTGCCACCTGAGCCATCATCTGAAACGCCCGCTCATAACTTCTGAAATCGGGAATGTTCAGCATGCCGTCGGCATCCAGAATGCCCACAATGCGCACCCGGTCAAAATCCAGCCCCTTGCTCACCATCTGGGTTCCGATCAGAATGTCGGTCTTCCCGCTCTCAAAATCCATAAGAATCTGCTCATAGGCCTTACGGGTGCGAGTCGTGTCCAAATCCATTCGGGCCACTTTGGCTTCGGGGAAGCACTCGTGGATTTCATACTCCACTTTTTCAGTACCCAGTCCCTTATGCTTCAGCACCAGACTGCCACACGAAGGACAAGACTTGGGAATAGGAGCCGAGAATCCGCAATAGTGACAAGTAAGCATATCAAAGCGCTTATGATAGGTCAGGCTCACATCACAATTCTTGCATTTGGGAATCCAGTCGCACTCCTTACACTGCACAATTGGGGCAAAACCTCGCCGGTTCTGAAAAAGAATCACCTGTTCCTTGGCTTCCAGCGCAGTACCGATAGCCTGCAACAGTACCGGAGAAAAAACACCTTTCATCAGTTTCTTTCGGGTCAGTTCCTTTATGTCTACGACCTTTATTTCCGGGAGGGCCACCTGTGCATAGCGCGTGTGCAAATTGACCAGCGCATATTTTCCGTTACGGGCATGATAGTAACTTTCAAAAGAAGGAGTAGCCGTGCCGAGCAAAGTATGGGCTCCATAGAACGAAGCCAATACCAAGGCGACATTGCGGGCATGGTACCGCGGCGCCGGTTCCTGCTGTTTATAACTGGGTTCATGTTCCTCATCTACAATCACTAATCCCAAGTTCCGAAAAGGGAGAAAGACTGAAGAACGCACACCTACGATAACATCGTAACCTTCCGCAGACAATTGTTTTTTCCAGATTTCCACCCGTTCCGCATCCGAAAAGCGGGAGTGATATACACCCATACGATTCCCGAACACCCGACGCAAGCGTTCGGTGAGCTGAGTGGTCAACACAATCTCCGGAAGCAGGAACAGCACCTGCTTTCCCTGCTCCAAATAATGCTGAATCAAATGAATATAGACTTCCGTTTTTCCGCTGGAAGTCACACCATGCAACAGACAGACACTTTTTTCCTGAAAGGCCTGTAAAATCTCCCGATAGGCCGTTTCCTGCGGTTCAGACAACTGAGCTGCCGCCTGTACGTCCCGGCTTTGCCGGTCCAGACGCCCGATTTCAGCAGCATACAGCGTCAGAATGCCCCGCTTGACCAGGGTCTGCACCAAAGACGAGTTCACTCCGCTATACTGCTGTAATGCCGCACGGGAAACGGGTTTCACCAGCGACGGATCATTTTTCTCCAACGCTCTCCCCCATCCGCTCAGTTCCAGAAAAGCACATAGCAGCTGAGTCTGCTTTTCGGCTCGCTTCACCAGATCCAGAGCCTGATGCAGGGCTTCCTCGTTACGGTAAGGTTCGCTCAAGGTTACCATCGTTTCCGTCAACGGACGATAGCCCGAACGGACTTCTTCTTTCACGGTAAGCAAACCGGAATCCAACATCTTGCGGACAACAGAAAGAACCGGAAAGGAGGTGATTCTCTTTTGCAGTAACGACAGAGACATCTCTTTTTGTTCGTGCAGAAGATTCCATACCTGCTGCACCTTTGGCTGACTGATTTCTTCGGGTGTGGGCGGCTCCTCGCGACACACTAGCACGGTCTCACTCTCCAGTTTCATGCCCGACGGCAGAGCAGCCTTAAAAACATCGCCGGGCGAACACATATAGTAATCGGCAATCCAGCGCCACAGCTTTTGCTGCACCGGGAGCAATATCGGCTCGGTGTCCAACTGTTCGGCAATATCCTTGATTTCAAAACCCGAAGGTTCTTCATCGTGTATGCGATCAACTACTGCCGTGTAATACTTTCGGGCACCAAAGGGTACAATAACCCGCTCGCCCACACTGAGCTGCATCGGTTCCGGAATGCGATAAGTGTAGGTGGCATTCAAGGGAAGCGGTAAGAGGACATCAGCAAATCGGTACATATCAGGAATTATTTAATACTTTAGTATAAAAGAAAAGTCCCGACTCTCCATTATCAGGAGGAATCAGGACTCTTTATGAATCTCAAATGGCTGTTGCGCCGTCTGGCTCCTTAGAACATGTAGGCCAAACGCACCTGCCAGGTATTGTTTTTCAATTTTGCAGTCTTTGCTGCTTCTACAATTCCGGTCACTTCTCCCGTCTGGCCCAAGGCAATGTTATAGGTAACACCCAATTGCAGGTGACTCAGTGCATTGATACCGACACCGACATTCCAGCTGAAGCTGGAAGTTTCCAAAGAACCATAACTAATATCATTCAAAGTCAATGACTTGCCTCCAAGATACCAGCTGTACTGCGGACCGGTTGCAATATAAGCTCCAATCAGGCTGCTGAAACCGATGTTATAACGCAGGTTAATCGGAATCTCCAGATAAGGCATATTCTGCTTGATGGTTCCTTCTACCAGAGAATTATCTTCGGTAGAAACCTCCAGATATTTCTGAGAATACAGCAAGGCGGCATCAAGTCCCAATCCGATAACAGGTGCAGTAAACTGAACCTTAGGACCGATGAACCAACCGGTACGGTTCTTGGCATTCAACTGATCAACACTTACTTTGCTGGCATTCAAACCGCCTTCCACACCGAACTTCAGCTGGGCACTGGCCGGCAATACACAGCAACAAGCCACAAGGGCTAAAAATAACATTTTCAACTTTTTCATACGTCCATTCATTTTTGATAGGTTCGCAAATATAAGTAAAAATTTACAAACCCAAGGAAAAATCCTGCGATTATCTTCTCTGTCTTCTCACAGATACCCGGGGAGCTGCGCTCGAAGAGGACTTTTCTACCTTAGGAGCAGACTTCTTTACCGTTGTCTTTCTCCGTGAAGAACGGGTCGTTTTCTTCTCTTTGGTCTTCTCGGTAGCAACGATTGCGGCCTGCACGGAATCTGCCGAATCCTTAGGCTGCTCCAGCTTGCCCCACACATATTTCTCTACATTGACCAGTTCCTGTTCTATCCGCTTCTGCTCTTTAACCAGCGCACTGTCTGTCTTGCAATAGTTGGCCAGAGCCAATCCCTGCAAATTGGTGGTCTTGTAGATTTTACCGTCGTAACGGTTCATGGAGAAATAATCGTCAGCGGTCATATTCGACACGTTGTTGTAATTACTGCTCATCATGGCATGACGGGCAAAATAGGACGCTACATCGCTATACTTCACCCAGAAAAGAGGATAAGGTGTAGCAGCAGCCTCACCGAACTCATCATCACGAACCATTACCGGGCAAAGGGCAGTGACCTTCTTATGGAAGGAAGAAGTCCGCTGGTCAAAGTAAACGCTCTCCTTAATATACATGCGTTTCACATCGCGCGAAGGAATATCGCTGTTGTTGACCATAATCCGGTTTCCGTTCATCTCATAATAAATCTGATACTTCTCAAGAAAGTCCTTCGGCTTGATCTGATCTTTCTCGGCAAAAGACTCATTGCCGTCGAGACCGTACTCATATACGGGAATCTTACCGTCGAGCATCAAACGGAACATCAGGGTAAACAGGTTGATCTCACGACCCTGCGGCTCCACCGGATAATAAAGCGGAGCATTCTTGTCTATCGTAAGGTCCAACTGACGGTAAATGTCCCGTTTCCATACCATATCGTCCGGCATGTCCGTTGCCGCCGGAAATTGCAAGGATGCCCGGTCCGTAACCTGCTTCTGCTCGGTTACAGCCACTCGTCTCTTCTGAGGCTGCGCATGCATACTGCCCCAGAAACAGGCACCCAACAAAAATATAAATATCCTTTTCATCCTTTTTAATTAGATTTTCTAATTGATAATCACTTCCATTGATCCGTTCAAAGTGCGCTGGATTCCGTCCGGTCCCACAGCACGGATTTTGGATATATAGAAGCGCTTGCCTCTTCCCAACATTCTGAAACGGTCCTTCTGGCGAGCCGTAAACTCTCCACTGCCAGAAACCTCAGGAATGGCATTTCCCATATTATCAAAGAATACGGTTTCGAAACCGACTACGCGGAAGCCGATATTCAACAGACCATCATCGATGGCGGCACCGATACCCGGAGCCTGCATCAGCTGCTGCTTGGAAATCTTTCCACCGCGGAAACGCTCCGGACCGCTACCGGTCTGATACTCAATAAAGGCTGTCGGATCAGGTAATTTGCGCACCCGGAAAGTAAATTTACCCATCTCCTGAGTTCTGCCTTCCATCTGGGCACTGACCGTAATCACGGCATCAGAACCCACGGCTGTAGGATGAGCAATATATTTACCGGGAGCTACAGATTTCAACTGGCCGCCACTCATGGTAGCCACAATCTTGTTGACCGGAATTCCGGGGATGGAAATACTCATCGGATTTTCATATCCGGCATAGAGTACATTCATCATATCTGCGGAAACGGTTGCACTCGGAGCCACAACAGAATATTTCTGTGAGAAGTCGCGACGCACCTTCTCTCCCTTTCCATCGGTGGTCTCAATATAACCATTCAGGGTAAATTCACCGGTGCGGGAACATACCGTTTCATAAATGCCCTTGCTTGAAGCTATCGGACGACCGCCAACATAGATAACCGGACGGTTGGTCGTATCCACCGCTGCCATAATAATCTGCGCAGAGAATTTTCCTCCTTGCACCACGGTCTGAGACTGTGGAATGACATAGGCATTCAATTCATTGACACGAATGTCCTTCACGTCGATATTGGCAATCAGCGAGTGAAGCACCTCGCCCTCTGCATAGCGTATGTCGCTCTGCAACTTGGTCAGCAAAGTAACAGCTGCAGCAACCGGCATATTCTCAAACATGTATTGCTGCCAATTCTTTCCTAAAGTACGGCCGTCTTCAGGTACTTCCGTACTCAGATTACCGGCAATAATCTTCTTTTGTGCCGGATCATCAATCATTTTCAGAATCTGTGTTCTGAAAGAAACGATTGCCTGATGCAACTGCTCCCCCTGCCCTCTTTTAGGAGCCAGCATGATGTGAGTAGCCGCTTCGAGGTCTTCCTTATTCTGAATGTTGTTTACATCACCATCTTTTCCGTCAGCCTCTTTCACAATCTCTGTTTTCAAAAGAGCTGCATAATTGTAGAGCGAATCAGAAATCCGCTTTACATACTGTGCCTTGTCATACCATTCCTTCACCTTGGCCGGATTAGCTTTCATCTGACTTTCGAAGTTTTCGTAAATTGCCTGGTTGGACAAGGTTGCACTGGAAGTGGTTCGATTCAGACTTTGCTCCACCAAAGAAAAACCGTTCAACACATCCGATGATACGTTCAGGGCCAACATAGCCATCAGCACAACGTACATCAGATTGATCATCTTCTGTCTTGGTGAAACTCGTTGTTTATTTACTCCCATGGAATCTATTTGGTTTTAAAAATCCATATAACATTAAGGAGCCACATTCTGGGCACCGTTATTCTTTGGCATATTTACTGTAAGAGCCTGAATCATACGTGTATATACACTATTCAGTTCTTCGATCAACTGAGCCATCCGCCGTGTCTGGTCGTTAATCTGGTCAATAGCGCCCACCTGCAGACTGACGCTCTTCAGCTGCATCTCATAAATGGTATTGATGCTGGTCAGCGTGCGGTTCAGCTTGTCCATCTCTTCTGAATCCTGAGTCAGATGACGGGCCTGCTCACCAACCTGGCGCAAAATCTCGGTCAACTCTTTCAGTTCCTGCACATAATTCTCTGCCGCAGTACCAATCTCCGGGTTACAAGCCACCTTGGCCTGCTCCATAAGATCTTTATTGGCCTCCTGAACAATCTCAATCAGCTTTTGAGTGTCTACAGCAGCCGCAGCAGAAGCAACCGCAGCAGAAGCCGACAGATCTACTGGGGCCGGATTACCCACAACCACTGTTGGCTGAACAAAAGAAGGCTGAGGACTTACCGCCTCTCCTGTTGGCAGACTGGCCTCTGCATTTTCTTCTTCCAATTCATCCTCTTCCAATTCATCATCATCCTGCTTTTTCGCATCAAACGGACGGTCGAATCCGGAAATAATGAACACGAAAACCTCAGTACTCATTCCGACAAAAAGCATCAAATCGGCTCCTTTTATATGAGTCAGCTTAAAAAGTGCCCCTAAAATCACAATTGCAGCACCCCAACTATATGCATAGTTCAGGAAACTCTGTCCAGGCACAGAATCCATCCAACGCTGCAAGCGTGCTATTATATTATTCTTTCCTCCTGCCATAATCTTTATTTATTAATTATTTTCTCTTATTATTACCTATCATGGAACGTACACAACGGAAGCCTACGTAAGAACGCGGCTGGTTCTGATATTCATAAGAACGCCATGCCGAACGGATCATAGACTCGGGATCTTTCCAAGAACCGCCTCGTACAGACTTCTTTTTCAGACGATAAGGATCTTCTTTCGCAGCCTGATATTTCAGTTGCGGATTCATATCACTCATACTTTCCACACCGGCTTCGGTATATACCGTACTGGTCCACTCGGCCACATTTCCGGCCATATCATACAATCCGTTGGAATTGGGTGAATAAATGCCTACTTTCGAGGTAATCAGATTGCCGTCTTTCGTATAATTTCCCTGATCGGGCTTGAAATTGGCATAATAGCATCCTTTATCACTCTTCACGTCTTTGGTTTCCCACGGGAAAACATTTCCTTCTTTGCCACGGGCCGCATACTCCCATTCGATTTCGGTCGGCAGACGGTAAGGCATGATTTGTACGCCAGACATTCCCAGACCTTTTTTCAAGAACTCGGTGCGCCACACACAGAAGGCATTGGCCTGCTCCCAGGTTACTCCAACCACCGGATAATCATCATATACCGGATTGCTGAAGTAGAGCTGCATATAGCGTTCGTTTTCGGAATTGGCAAAGTCGTTCACCCAACAGGTTGTATCCGGATAGATGTTGACGATATAGGTGCTCAAGAAATCATAAGCACTGGACAAAGGACGGGTAATTGTTTCCTGCACTATGCGACCTTCATCGTCCAAATAAGCGGTATCCTTGGAGATCATTACAGTCTGATCTTCGGGAAGAGAGTGATCGGTATTCAAATCGCGTTCCAAAGGATTGATGCGGTTCTTTCTCAAAGCTGCAGCCGTATGGTCGTAGACCTCATATTTATAGTTCATCTGGCGGGCATCCAGCATCTTGACGCCGGTTACCGGATGTGTAACATACACGCTCTCTATGGCACGCAACTCATCTTCATTGGGCTTTCTCCAAGGAATAGGCTTGCTCCAGTTCAGATGCGGAGTCACGGGATTACCATACTTGTCTTCTTCAATCTTATATGTTTCATCACCGCCATAGGCCGGATCGGCCAAACGCTCGCGAATAATCGAGTCACGCACCCAAAAGACGAACTGCCGGTATTTGGCATTGGTTACTTCTGTTTCATCCATCCAGAAGCCGTCTACAGAAACTTCTTTCGTAGGAGCATTGTCCCCCCACAAAGAATCCTGTTCCTGAAGTCCAACCTTTAAATATCCACTTTTGACCGCCACCATGCCATACGGTGCCGGCTCATTATAAGCCACGCCGTGAATGCCTGTCAACTCGCCGCCCACGGCAGACGATGCTGATTTAGGCCCCAAGCAAGAGCTCAGCGCCAAAGAAGCACATAAGGCCGTTACGATCCAAACACTCTTCTTGTTCATTATAATATTCTTACGCTTTTATGTTTATTCTTTCCTTTTTTAAAAATATTGAGATCGGTCTGATAACTCAGCGTAATCTCATGACTTCCGTTCAATGCTCCGATTGCCGAGGTGTACATTTCGTAGGAATAACCTAAGGTGACTCCCATGACTTTACCGCCAAACAAAAGGCTGACCGAATTTGTGGGACTGTATGAAAGTCCGCCGTAAAGCTGAATCCGCCCGCCTTCATAAGCTAGCCTGCAACTGACATCTCCCCGATAAAACATAAAATCACTTCGGAACATGGCAGAAGTATACATCTTATATAACGGATTCTTGAACGAAATATTGTATCCGCCAAAAAAATAAAAAGTTTGGGGCACAGATATCTGGTTGACTTTCTCATCGCCATAAGTAATTTCCGGCCCGGTTAAATGCATGGCCGAAGCACCCACATACCACTTTTTATGCTTATAATACAAACCGAAATCCAAATCAAAACCGGAGCCGGTTACATCAGAAGTCGGAAACGCCGGATCACTGGTATCCGAAACATCCAAACCGGAACCGTCAAAACCTTCACTCAACATGCCCAACCGCAGTCCGGCACTCAAACTTCCGCCCCACAATGGCTGGTGATAAGCATATTGTATATAAAACTTTTTATGTGCAAAAAGTCCGGCTTCATCATTCAGGAAGCCGGCTCCCATTCCATGCTTCGGACTGAGAAAAAATACGGGAAGGTCCACACCGGCATATAAGGTGGCCGGAGCATTTTCAAATCCGACCAGCTGCATGGCATAAGCGGCCTGAACGTTCAGCTTGCCATCCAGACCGGTAGTTGCGGGGTTATAAAAAGGTTGCAGGCTCCAATATTGTGAAAAAGCCGGATCGTACTGTGCCTGAGCGGGAACGTAACTGAACAGGAGCAGCAATCCGCCTGCAATCTTTTTCCATTCTGCCATGCTTCTGATATTCATAAATAGTAATGTTTCTGTATAGAAAAAACGGACGCCATAAGCGTCCGCCAAATCTCATCTGATGTCATTAATACTCATCTTCGTTGAATAAGAAGTCCTCCTTGGTCGGATAATCGGGCCATACATCTTCTATTGTCTCATAGATTTCGCCTTCATCCTCCATCTCCTGAAGATTCTCAATCACTTCCAAAGGAGCGCCAGAACGCATCGCATAATCGATCAACTCATCTTTGGTTGCCGGCCATGGAGCATCTTCCAGCTTTGATGCAAGTTCCAAAGTCCAATACATAACACTTATTGTTTTAAAGTTTTCAGTCTAAATTTGTGATTGTCTTTATATCGGACGCAAAAATAATACTATTTTTCAAATCAGCAACGTTTCTGCCAAAGATTTTCCTGTTGTCCGCTTATAAAATTTATTTTCAAAGAAAGCATAAATAAATAATCGGACAAACGATTGATATAAGCCATGACCTCGCCTGGAACCACCTGCTCTTTAGACAAACAGCATAGCTGGCGCTCAGCCCGCCGACATACCGTCCGAGCCAGATGGGATAACGCCGCAGGCCAGGTGCCTCCCGGAAGAATAAAGCCTCCCGGCATTTCCACCTGATTGTGCATTATATCCATTGACGATTCCAATTCAAGAGTTGCTACAGCAAACGTTGCAAGATTCTTCTGCATGGCAAAATCAGAGACGACCAAAGCACCAAGTTCAAATAACAGATTCTGCGCCTGCACAAGCACCTTACGCCCATCAGAAGGCACATCCTGAGCCAACAGGCATCCTAACACAGCATTCAGTTCATCAAGACTGCCACAGACCTCTATGTGCATATCATCCTTACCTACCCGGACAGCCCCACTCAATGATGTCTTTCCGCAATCTCCTGTTTTCGTATAGATTTTATTCAGTTTCATATCAATCCAGGAAATTTACTACATAATGTTGCTTAAACAGGCTCCGGTCAAAAAAGACCAGCAAATAATCGTAAAGATCAAAACTTACGCCACAAAACTCACTGCCCTGAATAATTTCCGAACAGTACGACCGGACCTCGGCCGAGTTCACCCGTAAAAGCAAAGCGGAATCAGGTGTTGCCGTAAGGGCACAGCGTTCGAGCAATGCCGGCAAAGCAGTTGCATCCGCAATACTATAAAAAAGTGTTTTCCGGGGGACAGATTCACTCCAATTGCTCCAAGAAGACCAAGAAGCATTTCTACTTGCAGCCTGCATATATGCCAACTCGGCCTGCGGCAGTTTATTATCTGCGACAAAGAGTTCCGGATGCACATAATTCGTCAAGCGGAATAAAAAATGCAAACATTTACAAGTATGCGAATAGCGCCAAAAGAAACTCTTCCCATAAATACCATCCATTTCCTTATAAGCATAATATGCTCCTTTTTCAAAAACGACTCCGGTAATAAAATTGAAAGCAAAGGGAGAGTGTACTCCATAACCACAGCGCTTCCGGAAGCGCTTTAACCAGGCACCAAAATATCTGATAGAAATCATCAATCGTTCATTTTATAATCATGGGCAAAAATAATTGAAAATACATCACGGTTAAAAAGTTTGTTCCAATTTTTCTTTGAAAGACGTTAATCTATGTTATTCAACATATTTTCCGGTTTTGTTTGTTTGCGCACACAGAAAAAAGAAGTACCTTTGCATTGTGTTTTTCATAGTATTAGATTTAAGGTTAACAAAGGTTGGAGTACAGCGGTACTCCTTTTTTTATTTTACCAGCAGCCTGCTCTAAAATCTGATCAAAGAATCATCAAAGACTCCTTATTTATATATAAGCACAGCACACAAAATGCCCCAATTGGAATCAGACTTGTCAGGTTAATAATAGTTAATACACAGAAAGTTTTAACGTCCCAAATTACTTCCAAAGGAATTTAATGTCTATCTTTATCCCGAAATACCTAGAAACAATAAATTATTAACCCTTAATTAACACGCAAGATGAAGAAAATTTACTCGATTTTCTCGTTGTTTCTCATGATTTTGGGAATCAACACTGCCTATGCGGGTGTCAGCTTGGGAAATTCAGTCACAGACCCAAGTACACTTACAAACGGCAGCAAGATTATCATTCGCTCGAATGGTTTCGTGAATGAAGCCAATGCTACTTACAAGTTCTTCTCAGCTTTAGCAGACAGCATTGTCTATTCTGTAACAACAATCGATCCAGTTGATCCTTATGTTACTTATTCTTTGGAAACTGCTGAAGGCAAGACAGTAAGCAACGAACAGGCTTACTATTTGAAGAATGAATACAACGGCAAATATGTGACTTACAGATATGAAGCCGGTGAAGATGGTAGCGTTACAGATGACGGCTCTGGCAGTTGGGTTGCTGAAATGTACCTGACTTTCACTGCTGATAAAGCCAAAGCAACACCTGTTATCATTAAGACTCAGGCTGAGGGTGGCAAACTGATGGGTTACACCGGAGATGCTCCAACAGCAGAAGGTTGCATGATGATTATCGCAGAATTTCCAGAGCACAACAACGATTTGATTGCATTCAATTATGTATACGATCGTCCTCTGATTGCATCATATAATGACTATGCAACTTGGTGGCAGATCTACGAAGCAAACATCGTTGAGGACTACATTGCTGACTTGAGCTCTCTCTTTACTAAAGTTGAGCAACTGAAGTTTATCGGCGGTACAGATCCTGGTTGCTATGATCAGGCCATGGTAGATGCATTTGAAAAGGCTAGAACTAATGCTCAGGATCTGTTGAATTCAACAGACGGCTCTCTTACTCCAGAGAATGCAAAGACAGCTTATAAAACTTTGGAAGATGCTTACTTGGCACTGGTAGTTGGTACAGCTGTTCCTGTAACAGAAGGTTACTATCGTATCAAATCTGCCTATAGCGCATTTACTGCTCAGCAGGGTGCAGAAGCCATCAAGACCATTTATACAGATAACACGGATATCATGAAGTGGAAGAATCTGGATAACGAAGATGCAACAATGGTTTGGCAGTTCATCGACCGTCATGATGGTACTTGGTTGCTCTACAACGTAGGTACTGGTACATACGTTAATGCAGCAAAATCAACAGGACAGAGTTCAAATTATACGATGACTAGCGACTCTACTGGTTGTGCCGTAAAGATCACAGGTTTGGGTCAGAGCGCCTTTAACTTGATTTCTAATCTGTCTGGTCAATATGCATTCCATACAGGTGGCCACAGCAGTGGTGCTGGCGTAAGCGGTAACATCGTAGCATGGAACGGTGGTTTAGAAACTGGTTCTGCATGGTATATCAATAAGGTTGATGATGAGCAGATTCCTGGATTCGAAGCAATCGGTGAGCAGAACAAGTTGAACCGTAGCTTGGAAAGCCTCTACAACACTGCAAAGGCTAAATATGATATCGGTTCTAGTTTCACTATTACTACTGAACCTGAAAAATGGTTGGTAACTTCTGCTGATTACGAAGCAGACAAGAAGGTTGCAATGTCTAATGCAGACCACAATGAATGGCACCCAAGTGCACCAGACGGTGGTGGTATCCCAGCATTGTTGGATAATGATGAAACTACATTCTGGGGATCATGCTGGAGCGATCCACAGCCAGATACAACTCAGTATCTGCAGTTCAAGTTGAACAAGAAAGTTAACGCTTTCGCTGTTTACTTTACAAAACGTAAGAACCAGCCTAACCAGGCTACTCAGTTGACATTCTACGTAAGCAATGATACAACAAAGGCTGACGGCTGGGTTAAGGCAGGAACAATCACTGGCCTTCCAGGTAGCACAGACAACTCAGGCAACGGTTTGACTTACCAGTCTAACGGTATTGAATTGGATGCAGCTTACCAGTATGTAAGAATGACATGGAAATCTGCAAACGGATTTACTCACTTCACTGGTTTCCACTTCCAGGAGGCTGTTCTGAGTCAGGATTGCCAGAACGTAACCATGGGTGAAGTTGCACAGAACTTGAAGGCTGAATTGAAGAATGCTGAGACTCTGCTCGCAGCAGGTAAAGCAACTCAGGAAGCTATTGACGCATTGCAGGCTGCTTACGACGCTTATGTTGCTGAATTGGCAGACCCAACTGCCTTGAAGGCAAAATTGGATTCTATCAGCAATGTTTGCAAACTGGCAGCAACCATCGAAGGTGTTGACGGAACTGGAGCAAACGGAGAATTCAAGGAAGGAAATCCTGGTGTTTATCCAGTTGCAGCAAAGGCAGCTTTGCAGGCTACAATCGACGAAGTACAGTCTTACATCGATGCAAACGATGCAGCAGGTACTTACACTAAGAAGGATATCACTGCTAACTTAGATAAGTTGGTTAAGGCTCTCGATACATTCAAGGCTACCGCTCCTAAGTTCACTCTGGCTGACGCTTCAAACGAAGGTATCTGGTACTACATTTCTTACAGCCAGCACTACTTCAACTGCACAGGCAAGACTCCGGATACAAGCGGTGAAGGTGATGCTCAGCAGATCCGTAAGGGTAAGCTGTATGTAAATGCTGATGTAACCAGCGACCTGTTGAACAATGCAGAAGTAAATGTTACTGGTAACAAGACTTTGGAAGAACTCGGTGTTAACGACGATATGGCCAAGTGGCGTTTCGTAAATCTGGGTGATACTGCTTATGCTATCCAGAACAAGGCTACTGGCTTGTACTTGGGTGAGAAGACTGGTGGTAATGCTGGTTTGAGCATGACTCCGGCTGCTTACAGACTGAGTGATATCGGTTACGCAACCTTCCTGATCGAGGGTTACCGTCTGAACGGTGCTGCTATCAATCCATTGCACATCCAGACTAGCGGTCAGGTATTGGTATACTGGGGCAACAGAGATCTGGGAGGCGGTTCTTGCTTCGACATCGAGCCGACTACAGATAACACTGCAGCAGCAATCCTGAACTTCCAGGCTGAAGAAATGATCAAGGGTCGCTTGTATACTAAGTGCTACCCAATGCCTATCGAACTGGTTGCCGATAACATTGATCCGGCTGCATATCCATACCAGATTGCAACGATCGATGTTGCCAAGAAAGAAATGACTCTGGCAGTTTATGAGGATGTTATCGAGGCTGGTCAGCCATTCTTCTACATTGGTGGTGGTGCTACTCTGGGTGTTTCACAGGAACCAACCCCAGCTGATACTACTCAGATGTTGATCCAGTTCCCGAAGAACGGTACTAAGACTATCGCTCAGACTCCAAGCAGCTACAACGGTTTGATCGGTAACTACTACGGAGGAACTAAGGTTGCCAAGGGCTTCGGTATTGTTAAAGAGACTAAGGGCGTTCAGTCAATCGGTGCTACAACAGAAGACCAGCAGATTGGATGGAACAGCGCTTACATTGATGCTTCTAAGATCGAGAACGCTGAGACTCCGGGAACTATCGTTGTTCCTTTGACTGGCGATCTGGAAACAGCTATTAAGGACGCTATCATCGACGCTCAGACTGGTAACGTAAATGTTTACAGCATTGACGGTATCCTGATCAAGAAGAACGTGAAAGTTTCAGAAGCTACTGAAGGACTTGCCAAGGGTATCTACATCGTAGGTAACAAGAAAGTGGCAGTTAAGTAATTAGAATCTGACAGAATATTAAAGATGACTACAGTTGTTGAAAAACAATTGTAGTCATCTTTTTTTCTGTATAAAACATGCCGAATAAAAATACTTACGCAGATGTAAAAGGCACAATCAATACCTGAAACATACCAATAAACGTTATTTAAATATTTGTTAATTTAACGCACTTGAAATATTATTCATGCAATATTTGTATTCTTAGAGAAATTAATTGTTTATCTTTATCCCGAAAAACTTAAATCACATATTTATTAACCTTGTAATTAATACTCAAGATGAAGAAAATTTCCTTTATTTTCTCGTTGTTTCTCATGATTTTGGGAATCAACACTGCCTATGCAGGTGTCAGCTTGGGAAGTTCTGTTACGGACCCAAGTACACTCACAAATGGCAGCAAGATCATCATTCATTCAAACTCATTCGCGAATGAAGAAGCTCAAACTTACAAGTTCTTCTCTTCTTTGGCAGACAGTTTGGTATTCTCTGTAACAACCGTTGATCCGGTTGATCCTTACGTTACCTTCTCTTTGGAAACAGCTGAAGGTAAAACCGTAAACAAGGAGCAGGCTTACTATCTGAAGAATGAGTACAACGGCAAATATCTGACCTACAGATATGTGGCCGGAGAAGACGGAAGCGTTTCTGAGGATGGCGAAGGAGGATGGGTTGCTGAAATGTATCTGACTTTCACAGCAGATAAAGAAAAGGCAACACCTATTATCATCAAAACTCAGGCTGAGGGTGGTGAGATAATGGGATATGTTGGTGATGCCCCTGAGCAGGAAAACTGCATGATGATTATTGCAGAATTCCCAGAGCACAACAACGACCTGATTGCACTGAACCACGTTTACGACCGTCCTATCATTGCCTCTTACAACGACTGGGCAGCCTGGTGGCAGATTTACGAAGCAAACATCAACAATGACTATGTTGCTGACTTGAACTCCTTGTTTACCAAGGTTCAGAGCCTGAATTACATCGGTGGAACAGATCCTGGATGCTATGACCCGCAACTGGTAGAAGAATTCAACACAAACAGAAGCCTGGCTGAGGAAGTGCTGAACCAAGGTCTCACAGACAAAGCTGAAGAAACTTACAAAGCTCTTGAAAAATCATATCTGGCATTAGTCGTAGGCAAATCAGTTCCTGTAACAGAAGGTTACTACCGTCTGTTTAATGTAAAACAATTAGAGGGAACAGCCGCAGCCTTCGCTACTCAAGACAGTTTCATCAAATGGGGAGAAAACAATGATGAAGATGCCACTATGGTATGGAAGTTCATTGACCGCCATAACGGAACTTGGTTGCTTTACAACGTTGGTACAGGACAATACATTGGTGGTACAAACGGTAACCACTGGAGCGGTAGCCCGCTTTATGCCATGAGCAACGACTCCACAGAAAAGGCTATAACATTTACTGAATTGGGACAAAGCCAATTTAACATCGCCTTGAAAGGTTATAATCCGCTTCATGCTGCAGGAAGTGGTTCTAGCGAATCGGTTGTAACATATCCTGGAGAAATCAACACAGCATCTGCCTGGTATATTAAATCAGTTCCTGCAGATCAGGTTGGCAAGTTCGAAGAAATTGGAAAACAAAACATGTTAAATAGAGAACTGGAAGCTATCTATAAGGAAGCAAGCAAGAAATATGCTATCGGTTCTTCATTTACTATTGAAAAAGACACTAACAAGTGGCTCGTCAGATTAGGTGATTATCAGAAAGACCCTATGGTTGTATTTTCAAATGCAGACCACAACTCATGGAACGCATCTAAAGACGGTATCGGCTATCCTGGATTGCTGGACAATGACAGCATCAGTTTCTGGCACTCAAGCTATGGAGCAAAACCTGATACAACTCAGTTCCTGCAGTTCAAATTAAGCAAGCCTGTCAGTGCATTTGCTGTATACATCACAAGACGTGTTGCAGACAATCAGGCAACTGAAATATACTTTGAAGTCACTAATGACACTGTAAACGAACCTTGGAAGAAAGTCAGCACGACAATTTCCGGTCAGCCGTCAAGCACTCAGAATCGTGAAAACCTCAGCTACCAATCCAATGGTATTGAGCTCGACGCTCCATATCAGTATGTAAGAGTTACCTGGAAGTCTGCCAATGGCTTTACTCACTTCTCAGGTTTCCACTTCCAGGAAGCAGAGTTGAGCCAAGATTGCCAGAATGCGACTATGGGTGAGATTGCCCAGAACCTGAAAGCAGAGTTAAAGAATGCTGGCGCTCTGATCCAGACTGGCAAGGCCACTCAGGAGGCTATTGACGCATTGCAGGCTGCTTACGATGCTTATGTTGCTGAATTGGCAGATCCAACTACCTTGAAGGCAAAATTGGATTCTATCAGCAATATTTGCAAACTGTCTGCAACCATTGAAGGTGTTGACGGAACTGGAACAGACGGAGAATTCAAGGAAGGATATCCTGGCGTTTATCCAGTTGAAGCAAAGGCTGCCTTGCAGGCTACAATTGATGAGGTACAGTCTTACATCAAGGTTAACGATGCAGCAGGTACTTACACCAAGAAGGATATCACTGCTAACTTAGATAAGTTGGTTAAGGCTCTCGATACATTCAAGGCTACCGCTCCTAAGTTCACTCTGGCTGACGCTTCAAACGAAGGTATCTGGTACTACATTTCTTACAGCCAGCACTACTTCAACTGCACAGGCAAGACTCCGGATACAAGCGGTGAAGGTGATGCTCAGCAGATCCGTAAGGGTAAGCTGTATGTAAATGCTGATGTAACCAGCGACCTGTTGAACAATGCAGAAGTAAATGTTACTGGTAACAAGACTTTGGAAGAACTCGGTGTTAACGACGATATGGCCAAGTGGCGTTTCGTAAATCTGGGTGATACTGCTTATGCTATCCAGAACAAGGCTACTGGCTTGTACTTGGGTGAGAAGACTGGTGGTAATGCTGGTTTGAGCATGACTCCGGCTGCTTACAGACTGAGTGATATCGGTTACGCAACCTTCCTGATCGAGGGTTACCGTCTGAACGGTGCTGCTATCAATCCATTGCACATCCAGACTAGCGGTCAGGTATTGGTATACTGGGGCAACAGAGATCTGGGAGGCGGTTCTTGCTTCGACATCGAGCCGACTACAGATAACACTGCAGCAGCAATCCTGAACTTCCAGGCTGAAGAAATGATCAAGGGTCGCTTGTATACTAAGTGCTACCCAATGCCTATCGAACTGGTTGCCGATAACATTGATCCGGCTGCATATCCATACCAGATTGCAACGATCGATGTTGCCAAGAAAGAAATGACTCTGGCAGTTTATGAGGATGTTATCGAGGCTGGTCAGCCATTCTTCTACATTGGTGGTGGTGCTACTCTGGGTGTTTCACAGGAACCAACCCCAGCTGATACTACTCAGATGTTGATCCAGTTCCCGAAGAACGGTACTAAGACTATCGCTCAGACTCCAAGCAGCTACAACGGTTTGATCGGTAACTACTACGGAGGAACTAAGGTTGCCAAGGGCTTCGGTATTGTTAAAGAGACTAAGGGCGTTCAGTCAATCGGTGCTACAACAGAAGACCAGCAGATTGGATGGAACAGCGCTTACATTGATGCTTCTAAGATCGAGAACGCTGAGACTCCGGGAACTATCGTTGTTCCTTTGACTGGCGATCTGGAAACAGCTATTAAGGACGCTATCATCGACGCTCAGACTGGTAACGTAAATGTTTACAGCATTGACGGTATCCTGATCAAGAAGAACGTGAAAGTTTCAGAAGCTACTGAAGGACTTGCCAAGGGTATCTACATCGTAGGTAACAAGAAAGTGGCAGTTAAGTAATTAGAATCTGACAGAATATTGAAAAGAGGGAGGTAGAAATACCTTCCTCTTTTTGTTTTTTTATTACTTTTGCACTATAAATCTCAAAATCAAAAGCGCATGAAACAGAATATATTCTTGACAAAACTTCTCTCCTACCGGAACCACATCCTTTACTTTCTTATATGCTGGTTCCTATTAGGCTTATACTACAGCGACGTCCTGTATATAGCCCAACAGAACAGTTTCTTTACCACAGAAGGCATTCTCATGAAGTTCGTCACCGACCACTACCCTTACGGTTATCTCTGGTGGCTCGGACGGGCTGCTTTGCAACTCTTTTACTACCCTGTAATCGGCAGCGCAGTCACAGCCCTTATGTTCACATTAATTTCCGGACTTTTTGCTTATGTATTCCGCCTCAAGGGCAAAATGATCCTTCTTCAGTTCTTGCCGACCACCGTTTGGCTCGGCTATATCTTCTATCAAGGATATGACAATTACTATCAGGCAGAAACCGGAAAGATTCTGGGCATCCCCCTGTGCATCCTGATTATCCTCGTTCTTCAAAGCCTGTTCATGAGAACTTTCAGCAAAAAGCCGATTCTGTCTTTCTTCCGAACAGAAGAAAACAACCGTAAACAGAGCATTTGGGAGAGCGTGATCCTCGTACTCATACCGTGTCTGCTAGTGGCATGGAATGAAACATATCGCCCGTATGTACGCCCCACAGCCCACATGCAAAAAGCATTGCAGAAGGAAGATTGGGAAGAAATGAAGGAGACCGCAAAAGAATGCGGTGTTTCTGCACGTCCCATTGCAGCCTACTATGCCATTGCCCTGCTGCAAACCGGACAGATCACCCAATCCTTGTTTGATTTGGAGTACAATTATGCCGACCTGCATCTGCACGACCGAAATAATGATAAAGACTTTGGAACGGCTTATTACGAGGCTGACGGCAACTTCTATGCCGGACTGACCAATACAGCATATCGGAATGCCATGGAACGCCTGACCATGGACGGTCCATCTGCACTGATTTTAAAGATTCTTACAGAATCAGCCCTGCTGAATGGAGAGACAGAAGTTTGCAAGAAATATCTGGACATATTAAAGTGTCTGCCTTTTGAAGGAGCCTTTGTAGAACATATTGAAATGTTTCTTGACGACCCGACTCTGATCGAAAAAAACCAGCGCTATGCCAATATCTTAAAGCTTCGCCCCGTAAACGATTCTTTTGAGACTCTTTACCGGGAGCCGCTTTTCCTGGGCTACAACATTGCGTTGCTGCAAGGACGCTCACTGGATGCCTTGCAGGCCTCATTGGCAGCATGCCTGTATAGCAAACTGATGCCGGACTTTCTGGTACGTACGGAGCCTCTGGTCAACACCAGTCCTCTGCCTCAGAATGTACAGGACGCTCTGATTATGGAAAGCTACAAGAACAACCGAATCGAGCAAGTATTCCAGTTCGACGCCTTTACAAAACAAAAGTATGCACTCTTCATGCAACTGGCCGGACCATACAAACAAAACCGCGAAGAAGGTGCTCAAAAGCTCAAAGAACAGTTCCTGGGATTTTATCCTTACTACTATCACTTTGGTAATGTAAAGGCAGAAGCCGCACCTGAGAACGAACAGAAAAAACAAACCGAACAACGAGTAAACTAAGTCACTATGCATAAAAAACTGTTTATCAGTCTTGCGCTTGCCAGTCTGTTTGTGCTGGGCAGCTGCAAGAAGGAATACAATATTCCACAGAATTACGAATACAGCAAAGATTCTCTGGCCATATTTCCCGACTATAAGGATATTATTGTGCCTCCCAATATTGCACCTTTGAACTTCAAAGTCGATATTCAGGCCAAAAATATTCTGGCAGAAGTATGTGCCAACAAACAGACAGTAGTTATTCCTGCCAACGAAATGAACGAAATCCGTTTTGATGAGAAGGTGTGGAAAGACCTGATTAAAAATGAACACGGAAAAGGCATCAGCATCCACATTTTTGCAGAAACAGAAAAAGGATGGATGCGTTATCAGGACTTTCGCATTGACGTGGCACCGGAAGAAATAGACCGCTATGTATCCTATCGACTGATAGAGCCGGGATATGAGCTCTACCGCCAGATGGGACTTTATCAGAGAGACCTGGAATGTTTTGAGGAGAAAGCAATCTACGAAAACAACCGTGTGCACGATCTAGAAAACAATCATTGCGTAAACTGCCATAACTATCAGAATCACTCTACCGAGAAAATGCTCTTCCATGTGCGAGGAGCCCATGGAGGAACCATCATCTGCAACGGACAGAAAATCGAAAAGCTGGATATGAAAAACGATTCTATCCTCGGCCCTTCTGTCTATCCCAGCTGGCATCCCAAGATGAACTGCATCGCTTTTTCATCGAATATGACAGGCCAGAGTTTTCATATTCTGGATCAGGAAAAGGTTGAGGTCGTGGACGGAGAAAGTGATCTGGTATACTTTAATGTAGACAAACGAAGCATCAAAAACGTTCTGAAAACCAAAACCGATCTGGAGAACTTCCCCTGCTGGAACCCTCAGGGCGACAAGCTGTACTATTGTGTCGCTCATGTTCCTCAGCTGGATTCTCTGAATCAGGAGGAATCTTATCTGTATTTCCTGAATCACTATAAAGAAATCAAGTACAACATCATGTCTTTGGATTTCGATTCTAAAAAGGAGTCTTTCAGCAATCCGCAGCTTGTAGTGAACTGCAGTGCCGAAGGAAAAAGTGCTTCCGTGCCGCGGATCAGCCCCGACGGAAAATATTTGCTCTTCACCAAAGGAGATTACGGGCAGTTCCACATCTGGCATAAAAGTTCTGACCTTTGGGTAAAAAATCTGCAGGACAGTACCACTTATGCTCTCTCGGCAGCCAACAGCAAGGATGTAGACAGCTATCATTGCTGGAGCAGCAACGGACGCTGGATTGTATTCAGCAGCCGGCGCGATGACGGAAACTTTACCCGCTTGTATATCGCTTACTTCGACAAGAACGGAAAGGCCCATAAAGCTTTCATGCTTCCCCAGGAAAGCCCGCAGGATAACATTTTACTACTCAAGAGCTACAATGTACCGGAGCTGACAAAAGATGCGCTTAAATGCGACGAAAACAGCTTTAAGGAAGTAATCTACAAGCAGGAAGCCAAACGAGTAGAGTACAAGCTTTAATGAAGAGATCATAAAGAACGAAAATTATCATCAGCATGATAATAAAAAAACTCGGGCACGGTAATTGTTTATCATGCTCGAGTTTTTTTTACGTACAGAGCTACGGCAAGGGATCACATCATGGCGCCCATACTTACCGATACGGTCGATTTGGCCGGTTTTTGAACAGGCTTTCCTTCAAGCACCTCCTTTAAGGTATCCTTTATCTGCTTTCCGCGAACATTTTTCCGGTAAATCCGTCCTTCCTGATCCAGAACCAGAATAAAAGGAATACCGCTGAACTGCATGGTATTCATTACTGCCTTACCGGAATCCTTCACCCAAGCTTGGGTCCACGGCATCTGTTCATCTTGAAGGGCCTTGGTCCAGTCTGCCTTCTTTCCGTCGATAGACACACTCAGGAAAGCCACTCCTTTGTCTTTAAACTCTTCATATACCGCTTTCAGATTCGGAATCTCCTGACGGCAAGGACCGCACCAACTGGCCCAGAAATCCAGCACCACAGCCTTGCCCTTGAAATCAGAAATCCGTACCGGCGTTCCGTCCTCTGAAAAACAGTCGAAAGCCGGCAGCGCACTCCCTGGCTCCATCCGTTTTTTACGGGCCAAGGCTTCGCTTTTTTCCTTCATATAAGCCTCTGCAAGTGCAGTAGCCCCACTATTAGCCTTTTTCAGCGTATTCAAGGCCTGCTTAATCAAAACAGAATCTTCTTCGAAATTCAAGCCCCGTATGGCAGCCATCACCGCAGTACGGTCTGCATAATGCTTCACCAGATAACGGAGGTGCTCTACATAGTTCTCGTTTCCATGATCATAAAGTTTCATGGACAAGGACTGACGCTCATCTTCGGAAGCGAACTGGGCACGATAGGCAGCCTGCGACACAGCTATCATCTGCTGATAGTTGCGATAACTCTCAAAGTTGATCCAATTCATCAGCTCATTGTTTTTTCCTCCCTTAATATAGACAAAAGGCGGATTCTTGATTTTGATCCGTGCCGTGTCCTTCCCGCGAAAATCCACATCGAGGTTCTCATCTTCCATCCACACATTTACAGACTGCCAGTTGGCACAGTTCAGAGTCACTACACTCGGACGGTCCACCGGAATCTTCATCTCGTAAGTCTGGTCCGGACGCACCTCACAGGTTGCCAGAGTATCTCTCTGAAAGCCTTCGTAACGACAAGCCACAATCTTAAATCCGGGATCGGTAAACTGAACCTTTCCACGAACATGAATTTCATTGTCGGCAAAAACAGTCGAAGCACACGCCAAAGCGGCTAATAAAAAGAATGATTTCATTGTATTATATTTTAATGGCATAAAAAGAAACGATACAAGGAAAAACCTTGTACCGTTTCTCTAAATCAGGTGATAATCATTTTTACTTCTTCACAGGTTCATTTGGAATATTCGGAGTCTCATAAACTGGCAGTGGAGAGTGAGCCATCTTCTCCATCATGTCGGCAGAAACTTCCTTCAGGCCAAGAGCCTTCATATCTTCCTTGAACTCAGCCTTCATATCCTCCATCATAGCGTAATCCTTCAATCCATAGTCATCGATAGACATGATGATGGTACGCATGAATCCGAACTTGTCGAAATAGTCGAACAGGTTGTAACCGCTGATCAACGAAGCCTTGCGGATATAGTTGAAGATAAACGGCACACTGTTCTGCCAGCAGTTAGAGTTTGCATTGATGTACTTCAACCAGCAAGTGTTCGGATAGAGTTCTTTCAGCTTATCCAATTTGCCTTTCACACCATTCTGTGCACTGGCAATCAGTTCATACTTATCAACTTTTGTCTTCTTGCTTCCATCGGCATAAGTCTCGATTGCAGAACCGTTCTCATTGTCATTCTGACGCAAAGACTCATACAAATCCAGCTGATAGTCAACCTTTGACTTATCTTCTGATACATAGCTGAAGTAGTTATGCAACATGTAGAATGGTGCTGTATTGGCTTCTACATAAACTTCGTGAGTAGATAATCCGTGTTCGGCATCTTCTGCAATAGCAGGGATTTCCCAACGTCCATTCTTGTAATATTTTGCATACTGTGCTCTGATCTCATCCTGAACAGCAGGACTCCAGCTGAAGCGGCTGATGTTGTTATAGGCACGCAAGCGTGGTTCAGAAGTTGCCGTATCATTCACATTTACAAAGAATGAATTATAAGCACTCTCCCATGCACCCTTGATTCGTCCGGCATGCCAGTCATCGTGATATCCCATACGCAAAACGTTCTCACAAGAGTTCATGTTATTAGAACTTTCGCCCAGACCTGCCCAGCAGAAATAAGGCTGCATCTGATGCTGGTGTCCCCACTCGTGGCTCAAGCCCCAAATAGCATCACCATCATTCTTCATGATTGTCTTACAATTCAAAACACGTGATTCACAATCATATTTGAAAGATACTCCGTAATAACCCTGGAACATGTAGTAGGTATAGTTCACATAAGCCATTGTACGGTTGTCCGGAACACGATTGTACTTCTTCAATCCCAGCAAGTGGTGCTCCCAGTCTACCAATGTATCCAATACATTCATAAACTGAACATAACCCTTGGAAGTTCCGTCCAGAGCCTTACAGTAGTTTCTCATACCTGAGGCCTGCCATACAGAGTGAACCTTACTACCCACCAAGTCGATACAACGGTTCTTGGCATTCTTCAGAATTACATCCAGTTCCTCGTTCGTCTTGTCTGGAGTCAGATAACCGTTCACATTTCCATTGATAAAGTGTACCTTTACATTCGGATATTTTGCATGATCTACCGGATATGTATCTGAGTAATAAGCGATATAAGCCAGTCCATCGTAGTCAGACTTGTACTCAATAGAGTTAAGACCATTATGCAAAGTATATGAATACTCTACCGGGCCTCCTCCATTACCTTCAGCATTTAACTCCTGCGGGAACCAAGCAACCACTTTCAGGGTCAGTGACTCACCGTCCGGCAATCCGGAAACAGCGATTGCATGAGTACCTTTGTTAATGTTGATACCGGTTACTCCCTGAAGATGATCATAATACTTACTCGGAGCTTTCAACAAATCAGACTGAGCTTCTGGAGACAAACGGCAAGTATACTCCTGAATTCTGTCTTTGGTAAACTCGGCTTTATTGTCATACAACTGCTGAGCTACAAATTTACAGAAAGGATTGGTCAATGCATTAATCTCATCTTGAGTAACTCCTTCTTTCAAAGCATCACACAAATCGCTGGCAAAAATGGCAGTGTTCGGATCATCGGCTTTCTTCTGATAGAACTCCATCTCAGCACATGAAGCAAAGTTTCCGGATCCAGATAAGATCTTGAACTGAATTGATTCCGGATTCTTTAATGGAGTCTCAAAAGAAACATCTCTTGAAGAAGACTTGCCGCCCCAACTTCCCTTGTAGACCTGTTTGTAATCTGTATCACCGGCACATTTTACGTAAATCTCCACTTCGTTGAAGTTTCCATTGCTACCACCTGAAGTACGAGGTACATAACGAAGATAGTCAATATGATCTACATTCTTGAAATTATAAGTCAGAGTGAAAGGAAAACCTCCTCCCTGATTGTTATTATAAGGAGAGTGCCACAATGTAGACACATCACCATCATAAGTGCGCTCAATACCTTCACCAGACTGACTTTTATTAGCTGTAGCAGAAGCAACCTTAACCTTCTCATCTGTCGGAACAAATGCAGCATATCCCTCACGATCCTGATCTACCTTGAATGTACGGGCCATAGCACCGTCCTTTGAAGAGATCGTGATGGTAGCATTTCTGTCCATGGCAACATTATTCGTTGCAACCTTTATTTTCAGACGTTTGTTTTCAATGGTTGGAGTCACCCAGTCAGAAGAAGACTTGACTTCAAGTTCCTGATTGGTCAGAACCGGAACAAAGAATGTTGTATCCGTATAGCCTACGGACATTTTCTGCGCACCCAGCAACACTATATTCTTATCGGTTGCACTCTGTGCCAAGGCTGTTGAAGTGGAAAGGAGTGCCAAAACTCCTGCAAACAATATATTTTTATTCATCATTTATTCGCTTTAAAATTCATTTTGAGAACATTACAGAGAAATCTTAACTCCGTTAACCAAGAAGATGCCGTGTCCTAAAGAAACCTGCTCCTCGTTTGTTACAATTCCGGTCCATACCTGCTTACCGTCCACTGTATAAATAGATACACGATAAGGCTTTCCGGATTTCATGGTTATAGTACCATTGTTTGTAACATAAGAGAAACCATAGGCATCCATGATATCTTGGATACCGGTTCCATCAGATACGGCCAAATTCTCACTGCTCAAAACCAAACCCGGAAATTCAGGTGAAGTTACTTCACAATGAATAGCCTGGAAAGGCTTCTTGAATGTAAACATATTGCTTCGTGCAGTGTAATCTGCATTAGAACCTTTCACAAGTTCTTCCTCTCCGTTCTTCCATACATATGAAGGTGAAGTGGCATTGCCATCCGCATCTGTATCCAGACCATCCAGAGTAAACTGCTCGTTCACCTTGATCTGCGTCTTAGGCAATGCGAAAGTACCTTGTGGAGAATAAAGCATATTCGCCGAATTTACCATATTATCCAAAGAGTGCATTGAAGCGAAGGTCAGGTTGTTGCCGTCGCAATAGAAAGCCAAAGACTTATTGCTTGAATTTGCAGCCGGAATAGTCAAAGTGGTCAATTCATTGTTTGAGCAAGAAAGAGTCTGCAGATTTGCATTATTCTGCATGCTCAATGAAGTCAATTTGTTGTTGTCACACCAGAAGTCCACCAAACCAGTGCAGTTTGACATATTCAAGGTAGAGATTTCATTGTCGTCACAAACTACAGACTTCAAGTTTCTGTTTGAGCTCAAATTCAGTGTCTTCAGGGTGTTGTCCTGACACCACAAAGTTTCCAGAGCCGAAACGGTAGACAAGGTCAATGAAGACAATTTGTTACCAGAACAAATCAAAGTCTTCAGATTTGACGGACCGCTCAAAGACAAACTGGTCAATTGATTATTGGCACAGTTCAGTGTCTCCAGACTCTTCATCAAAGTCAAGCCCAAGTAACTTACTTCATTACCAGAACAATCCAAGTTCACCAGATTACGCATAGAATTCAAATCCAGTGTAGTCAGTTTGTTATCTGAGCAGAAGAAAGTGCTCAGAGAAGAACCGTCAGCAACATTGATCGCGGTCAACTCATTAGAGCTACAGTCAAGGAACCAAAGATTATCTGCAGATACAGTTATTGTCTGACCTTTCAGATCTCCTTGTATCGGTTCTCCTGTACTGGTAATACTAACAGGTGTTCCATCTCCCCAATCAACAGTAACAGTACCCGGATTAGTTGTAAAACTAAATGCCGCTCCGGCTGTCTTTGCTGTGGTCAGCGTCACCTTGGTCTGTGCTCCAGCCAAAGAAGGACTAAGGGCAAGTCCAGCGGCTAGTGCCAAGGAAAATAAAGTAGTTTTTTTCATTATAAATATAGGTAATTAAGTTAATAAAATTTATTCGGGTAATTTAATCGGGAATATCGGACTGTCTACATGCTCCTTGCGCACAATTTCTTTCAGCTCAGCAACAATCTCAGGATGCTGGTCAGCCACGTTATGATCTTCATGCACATCTGTGGCTAAATCGTAAAGTTCACTCTTACCTGATTTTACAATCAGTTTCCAGTCTCCCTTACGTACGGCAATCTGCTGTGTCTCGTTAAACTCCCAATACAAATAAGGGTGTTTCTTTTGTTTCTTGTCCTTGCCCAATAAAGTTGGAGCAAAGGAAATTCCGTCAAAATAGTCCTGTGCCTTATCTTTGTTTGTGTATTTTTTCTTGTAGTTCTTCTCTCCGGCCAAATCACAGAAGGTTGGCATGATGTCATAGAAAGCGATCTGATGATCATTTACGGCCCCTGCCGGAATCTTACCCGGCCATTTGGCGATGAAAGGAACTCGGATACCCCCTTCGTGACAAGAGCGCTTCAAGCCGCGCAGTTTACCATCCCGTCCAAAGAATGACGGATCGGCTCCACCTTCCTCATGAGGACCGTTATCAGAAGAGAAGATCACCAAAGTATTCTCAGCGAGTCCTTTTTCCTCCAGTTTCTGCATGATCTCGCCTACATAACTGTCCAAGCGGGTTATCATGGCTGCAAACTGAGCGTGCACATTGGCCACTGCATTATATCGGGAACCGTCAGCACCTTTAAAATTCTTGTCGTTCTTGAACTGCTCCAGATAATAGTCCAGAATAGAATCTCCCGGCTGAACCAGCTCTGCATGCGGCAAGGTATAGGTAAAGAATCCGTAGAACGGCTGATCGGCAGTCTGCTTATCCAACCACTCCATTGCCTTCTCATGAATCATACGTGCCGAATATTGAGGACGACGACCATATTCAGAACCCAACATCGGATATTTGATATTTTCATCCATCACAACACGTACCACTCCGGTATCACCCAAAGCCTTACTGTAACGGTTCAAGAAGTTCGGATAATACAAATGAGCCTGGAACTGGCAGATAAAACCGTAATACTCATCTACTCCACGCTTATCCGGCGTAGAAACAGAGCCTTCATATCCTCCGGCCCACTTGCCGAACATTCCGGTAGTATATCCTAAATCTTTCATGATTTCAGGAAGAATCACATGATCCGGATCATAAGGATGCTGTCCGGCAACGGCATAATCGGTATTCCTTCCGTATTGAACCTGTCCGGACCAATATTCCTTGTTTCCGCGTACTTCAGTATGTCCGGTATGTTGTCCGGTCATCAAGCTGGCACGGGAAGGTGCACTGACGGGACTGCCGGCATAAGCCTGTGTAAATAACATACCCTCCGAAGCCATCTTGTCCAGATTCGGAGTCTTTATATATTTCTGACCATAACAAGCCAGATCTCCGTAACCCATATCATCACATAGAATAAAAATTATATTGGGCTTGGAATTCTGTTGGGCCTGCATTCCCACTGATAACAACAAAGACCCAAACAAGCTAATTTTTTTGAGACTAAATTTTTTCCCTGAAATCATGATTCCGTTCATTATTGTATTCAGTATAACAATGCAAATTAAAAGAAAAAGCCAAAAATCTCCAATTTTCTTATGTTAAAGTTTTAAAGAGAATACTGATTAAAGAAAAACAAACTGGCTGAATAAATTCAACGAAAAAATTTCATTATATCTTTTACAATTACTACCTTTGTAACAGTAATGTACATTAATTATTAAAAGACAAAGTTATGAGAGTTATTATTGAGCCAAACTATGATCAGCTGTCACAATGGGCTGCCAATTACGTCATTAATAAAATCAACGCTGCAAACCCAACTCCGGAAAAGCCATTCGTTCTGGGATTGCCTACCGGTTCATCTCCAATCGGCATGTACAAGGCATTGGTAGAGGCTTGCAAAGCAGGTAAAGTAAGCTTCAAGAATGTGGTTACCTTCAACATGGACGAGTACGTAGGACTGCCGGAATCTCACCCGGAAAGCTATCATTCTTTCATGGCCAACAACCTGTTCAACCACATCGATTGCCCAAAAGAAAACATCCATATCCTGAACGGTAACGCAGAAGATCTGGAAGCAGAATGTGCCAACTACGAGAAGATGATCGAAGAGGCTGGTGGCATTGATTTGTTCATCGGTGGAATCGGTCCTGACGGACACATCGCATTCAACGAGCCTGGTTCTTCTCTGACTTCACGCACTCGTGTAAAGACTTTGACTACTGATACACGTATTGCCAACTCACGCTTCTTCGGTGGCGATCCGAACAATGTACCTTTGCACGCTTTGACTGTAGGTGTAGGTACTGTAATGGCTGCCAAGGAAGTTCTGATTCTGTGCAACGGCCACAACAAGGCTAAGGCTCTGTATCATGCAGTAGAAGGCGGCATCACTCAGATGTGGACCATCAGCGCTCTGCAGTTGCACCAGCACGGTATCATCGTTTGTGATGAAGCTGCAACCGACGAATTGAAAGTGGGCACTTACAAATACTTCAAAGACATCGAGAAAGATGCTCTTTAATCGCTTCGCCCCAGATTATATCTGATCATAACGAAAACGCATCCTGAATACAGGCAGACAGCTCCAAAAGCCAGTCCTGTATTCAGGATGTCTATTTTAAATGCCATTTATGGAAAAAGCTACCTATACCCTTAGCAAACCGCTCTATATCATGACCAAGCCGGCCGGTTCTCTCTGCAATCTGGCCTGCGATTACTGTTACTATACTGAAAAGTCAAAACTCTACCAGCATACTCCCAAACAGATCATGAGCGACGAGTTGCTGGAAAGATTTATCAAAGAGTACATCAACAGCCAGACCACTCCCGAAATATGCTTCACATGGCATGGTGGAGAAACCATGATGCGTCCGCTTGATTTCTATAAGAAGGCGGTAAAGTTCCAGAAAATGTATGGACGGGGACGAAGAATCGCCAACTCCATCCAGACCAACGGAACTCTGATCACCGAAGAATGGTGCCGTTTCTTCCATGACGAAAACTGGCTGGTCGGAGTCTCTATCGACGGTCCTCAGGAGTTTCATGACGAATACCGAAAATCAAAAAGAGGAAAACCTTCGTTCGTACAGGTCATGAATGGCATCAAGCTGCTGAACAAATATCAGGTGGAATGGAATGCCATGGCCGTAGTCAACGACTACAATGCCGACTATCCGCTCGACTTTTATCATTTCTTCAAGGAAATCGGCTGCCACTACATTCAGTTCACACCCGTTGTAGAGCGTATTTTCAAGCATCCCGACGGCCGTATCCTGGCCACTCCGACCGAAGGGGCGGAAGCCAAACTGGCAGACTTTTCCGTTACTCCCGAGCAATGGGGCAACTTCCTGTGCACGATTTTCGACGAATGGGTACGTCATGATGTGGGAGACTACTATATTCAGATTTTCGATGCCACTCTGGCCAATTGGGTCGGTGTGCTCCCGGGACTGTGCAGCATGGCTGAGACCTGCGGACACGCCGGAATCATGGAATTCAACGGTGATGTTTACAGTTGCGACCACTTTGTGTTTCCGGAATACAAACTGGGAAACATTTATCAGAAGAATCTGATTGAAATGATGTTCAGCGAAAAACAGCTCAAGTTCGGCGAGGCCAAGAAATCTGCCCTGACCCAACAATGCAAGAATTGCGAGTTTCTGTTTGCCTGCCACGGCGAATGCCCGAAAAACAGGTTCGCCCTTTCCAAAGATGGAGAAAGCGGACAGAACTATCTGTGCGCCGGATACCATCAGTTCTTCAAGCATGTGGCTCCATACATGGACTTTATGAAAGAAGAACTCAAGAATGAAAGACCACCGGCCAATGTCATGCAATGGATCAAGGACGGCGGACTGGAACAGGAACTTTAGTCCGAGAAAGAAGTGCTGAAACAGGCAATAAAAAAGAATCATATCATCACTCTCATTCACAGAGTTCTGATATGATTCTTTTTGTTTATAAGGAGGCTTAGCTCCTTACTATTTCAATCCAACAATCACAAAGTTATTTTTTAATTACCTTCTGACCGTTTTCAATGTAGATACCGCGTACGGTAGCTTTCTTATATTCACGTCCGTTCAAGTCGTAGAGTTTTCCGTCACCCTTGCCGGTAACCTCTACCTGACCGATACCGGTGCTGAGTTTCTTATAAACTACCTGAATATCCAGATTCTCACCAACGGCAGCAAGCTGTTCAGCCGATACATTTACAGTAGGTGCCTCATAACCATCCAGTTCCGGAGCATTCAGTGTATAAGCATCACCAGCCTTGATAATCGTAGTTGTAGCAGGTACGGCAGTAATCGCATTGCCGTTATCATCCACATAGCTGCACTTCACTTCGAAATATGGAACAGCCACAAAAGAATAAGCCTTATAAGGATGAGCATCCGACCATCCGGTCATGCTTCCGGCATTACCATTCCAGTATTTTCCGTTTGTACCCTGAATCTTCCAGGTTTCGTTATCTGCATTCAAAGTGAAAGTAAAGGTATCGCCATTATTGCCCACGGTTACAGCACTACCATTTGGCAAAGCAGGAATATACTTCTCGTTATAGCTCATCACCTTAAACTGGTTCTCTGAAGCACCGGCTGTCAAAGTCCAGATATAGACAGGAGCACCCTCTGTGGCTTTGGTGGTCAGCACCTGACCGTTGGCTGCCACATTGATAAAGCCCTTGCGGTCTTCGGCTGATGTAGCATCGAAGAACAGATATTGTTTGCCGGCCTCCAGTTTGGTAACCGCTTCACCTACAGCCTTGAATCCACAGTACAAAGCCTCTGTGCCATAAGTAGCCGTAATGGTTTCATCCTGGCTCGGAGTATAGCTTCCGGCAGGAATTGCAGCCTCCTTAAAGGTATAATAAGGAAGTTCCGGATATACTATCTCGATGCTCTCCCCGATCTTGACGGTATCCTTCTGAATATCCAGCAAATTGCCATTTTCATCGCGATACTCAAAAGACAAGGCATAGGCTATTCTCTTATAAACTACCTTCACGGTCTGGTTCTGGCTGATATTCTCCACAACAGGAGCTTCTGTCTGAGCATCGCCATAGCTTACAACCTCAAAATTCGGAATCTCCGGAGCCTTGCAGGTTACGTTTGCACCATCGGCCACAGCCTCAACATAAGTGCCCAGTGTGTTACCGTCAGCATCCACACATTCATATTTCACCTGCCATACCTTATCCATCTTCCAAGCTGCTCCCTGCGGACGTACACCATCTACATAAATACATCCAGGATTAGTTGAGTAATTGGCAGATACCGGGAACAAAGCCTTATTCTCGGCAGTAGCCAGCGTAAAGTCCTGATAAGACGGGTTGAAGCTGTATTTATAGGCTGTCGGCGCTGTTCCCAGTGTCAGCGGGTTAGCATTACCGTTGATATACTTGCCGGAAACCAGATTCTTCAAGGCAAAGCTATTCTCGGCACTGTTCTCCACAACCCAAATGTCGGAACTCCATTTTGAATCGGAAGTCTTGAGCAGACCTTCCTGTTCTGAGATTGACAAGCCTTTGTAGCTTCCTTCCACAGCATTGATAATACGGATCTGGTCACCATCCTGCGGCACGCCCAAAGTAGCCTCCATTGTCTGTATGGCTGTCTGGATTTCCTCGGCAGTAACATTTTCCTTTTCGATTACCGCTTTCAGTTCATCAGCTTTGGCCTGATCGTATTTACCGATTTGCGGATTTCCGGTTTCATAACATACAGCATTTGCCAGAAGTGACTTAGCTTCGCCGATCAGTCCCTCCAGACTGATTGTCTGGCTCCGGTCCAAAGGCTGGAATTCCCAAAGACCGCCATTACCATCTTTTGGATCGGCATAAAGATTGATAGCATAACCCTGACCGCCGGCACCCATATTGAAGTAATTATTGGTATGCTGATCACTCTGGATGGCATAATAGTAATTGTCGCCGTTCTGTCCGTAGTAAGACCCGGTCACGATCTTAAAGTTATAGTGCATGGCTTCCTGATCATAGCTCCAACGGCCGGTATTGCTGTTAGCTGTAGCCGTAGGGTTCACGGAACCGTTCGGGAATGCCTTGCAAACCAAAGCATATTTACCTTTGTTCTGCGGGTCCTCTACCAAAGCCCACCACTGATAATCGTAGGCTTCGTTTCCTTCGGCTACCATGGCACCACTCCAAAGGCGTCCGGCCTGTGCTCCCTTGTCACCATACTGAGAAATCTGTGAAGCACCTTCGCGCAGCAGTTCCACACACATATTATCGCGCTGATCGCTGGCCATAGTCACCAGGCGATACCACACCTTCTTTTCCAATGTAGAAGAAACCGGCAGAACCACCTCAGAACTATTCATGTCTTTAATATAGTAAGGGGCATACTGATAGTTGTTATAGTTCAGCAGCACGGTGTCCTGCTTCATACGGTTGCAGAAGTCATTAAAGTTCTTCTTCTCGGTTGGTGACCATCCGGTTTCAGCGATAGCCATCAGACGCGGGAAAGTAAGATATTCCACATGACCGGCCTCGGAAACATGCTCGGTCCAGAATGTACCCTGCACACCGGTGTAGTATTTCTGCAGATTGGCAGCCACTCCATTGCCTGGATTGTAGCCATATACCTGCTGCAAGGTGGCATCGTTACCGCCTCCCACTGCATGCGGCTCACTCGGATCAGTTCCCGCCTTACGGTTAATGTATAAGGTAGGCTGAGGGGTCAGCACATTGTTCAAGCCCAACTCAGCTGCTTTCTTCGCCGCAGCATCGGCACCAGTCCAGCACATCACGTTAGCACCGGCATTTTTAATCATTTCTACATCAGCACCTCCTGCGGTAATAGCCTCATTCCAAACATACAGTTTCTTGCCATGAACAGCAGCGTGGTCGGCCAATTCATGAATGAAATGACTTTGCAACTGACGATAGTTGGTATAACCATATTCCTTCATCATCTCCTGGCACTGCTTGTTGCTTTCCCAGGCAGAAGTGGGGCATTCGTCTCCACCGATGTGGAAATAAGGATAGGGGAACAATGCCATCAGCTCGGTCATGATATCCTTGGCAAACTGAACGGCCTCGGGATTAGCCACATTCAACACATCGGATGAAATACCACCATCACACCATACGTAGTGCGAACCCTGAGGATTACAGCTGTATTCCGGATAGGCAGTCATTGCTGCGGCAAAGTGTCCCGGCATGTCCACTTCTGGGATGATGTCGATATGACGCTCCTGGGCATATTTTACCACATCCTTAATCTCTTCCTGAGTGTAGAAGTAAGGACCGTAGGGCTCATAGGTGCGGTAACGCTGGCCGCCCGGTATATATTCCGTGTTCCAAGAGAACTCGCGCACTCCTCCTACACTGGTCAGTTTCGGATATTTCTTGATCTCAACACGCCATCCCTGGTCTTCGGTCAGATGCCAGTGGAATTTGTTCATCTTGTAATAAGACATCACGTCCAATATGCGCTTGATTTCATCCACCGTGAAGAAATGACGGCATACATCGAGCATATATCCACGGTACTGGAACTTCGGTGCGTCATTAATATCCACCACCGGCAAAATGAAAGTCGTGACATTCGGGTCTTTCACTCCGGCCATGACACAAGGAGGCAACAGTTTCTTCAAGCTCTGGAAAGCATAGTAAAAGCCGCGGGTTGTTTCTGCCTCGATGGCAATGTTCTGCTCGGTGATCTTCAACTTGTAAGCCTCCGGACCCAGATTATTGGCTCCCGTATTCAGGTTCAGGTTAATGATTGAAGAAGCATCGCCCTGATCCACGATAGTGACATCAGCACCGGATACCTTCGTATAACATTCTACAAACTTCTCGGCCTCTACTTTAACAGAGTCGGCCAGACCGTTAAGATTGATGCTGAATTTCTGCGGCAAGGTCAATGCTCCTTGTCCCATCTGAATCTCTTTTGGTAATGGAGTGAGATTTACGGGCTCCTGTGCCCATATATTTCCTGTGGAAAAAACAGCCAAAACAGCAGCAAAAAGGGTAACTTTTTTCATGGTCTCATGTAATTAATAATATAAATCGCTTTTATGTTTTAAGATTGTTTGGGATCAGATACAGGGCGTGGCAGGTTGTGATTCAACAGCAGCCAGCTGATAATACCGGAAAGCAGCGAACCGCACAAAATACCAATCTTGGCATCACTGAGCAATATAGCCGTTTGCGGCATCGTGCTGTCGTATGACAAATCGGCAATAAACATGGCTACCGTGAAACCGATTCCGCTCAACACGCAGACACTGGCAAAAGATTTGAAATCGGCACCCGAAGGCTTTTTCACAAGGCCCAGTTTGATAGCCATCCAAGAGAAGGAGAACACACCAATAAACTTACCGATAACCAAACCCAGGAATACGGCCAATCCCACTCCGGAGAACAGGTTGGCCAAAGACATACCCTCCAGCACAATACCGGCATTGGCAAAGGCAAACACCGGAATTACAAAATAATTGATTGGAGTACGCAAGGAGTCTTCCATGTCCTGCAGGGGGCTGATAATATGGTCTGAGGCATTTTCAATGCTCTTCAGAATACCGATCTGGTTATCAGTCAATAACGGTGCCTTACAGCCTTTTTCGATATTGTTTACCGGAAACTGGTTGATTCTCCTACGAATGCGTTCGATAAAGAAAGTAGGAGTACGCTTTAAGGTGGCCGGAATGCAGAAGGCCACAATAACACCGGCTATCGTAGCATGTATTCCCGAATTCAGAAAACAATACCAGACGAAAACGCCGACAAAGATATAGAAGAACTTGGACCGTACCCCTTTCATATTACCGAAAATCAGAATGGCAATAAGAATCAGAGCATAAAGCAGAAAATTCAGATGTATCTCCGTGGTATAGAACAAGGCAATAATCAGAATGCCCCCCAAATCATCGGCTACAGCCAGAGCCGCCAGAAACACTTTCAGCGACAGAGGTACCCGATTTCCGAAAGTTGAAAGAACACCCAAAGAAAAAGCAATATCCGTGGCCATCGGAATGGCTGCTCCACGCAGCATCGTCGGATCATCGGGACTGACCAGCCAGAACACCAGCACCGGCACAAGCATACCGCCTATAGCTCCTATCACGGGCAAAAGCGCCTTTTTCACCGAAGAAAGTTCTCCTACCAGAATCTCACGCTTTATTTCCAGACCGACAGAAAAGAAGAACACCACCATCAGAAAGTCGTTGATAAACTCCATAACCGTGAGTGTGGTTCCTCCGTGACTGAAAAGATTGAAGTTTCCGATAGATAATGACATCGGAAGATTCCAAAAACTGGTATATGTATGACTCAGACTGGAATTCGCAATAATCAATGCAAGAATAGTAGCCAGAACCAACATCACACTCGAAGTGACATATTTCCGGAACATTTTCAAGAAGCTGTAACTACGCATCATAGGGGTTTATGGTTTAGATTTCTAACATATCTCAAAGATAACGAATCTTATGCGTATCCTAAAATAAAAAAAGTTTTTTTCATAAATAATACCAACGTTCGGGAGAAATGGAATAGTGGAAAGACGGCACCCCGGAAAGCGCATAAAAAAAGAGCTGTACCCTTTTGTCAGGCACAGCTCTCTTATTTCAAAATCTATTAGAACAAAGTATTCTCGATGATCTTACCCATCTGCCAGATGCAACGGATATTCAAAGCCTCATCCAGAATCAGGATATCAGCATCCTTGCCCTTGGCCAAAGAACCCTTGCGGTCGTACACGTTCATGATCTTGGAAGGAGTCTCGGAAACCATTCTGATAGCATCTTCCAAAGGAACCTCTACCTGCTCTACCATCGTGCGGATCAGGCGGTCGGTAGTGGCGATACTTCCAGCCAACGCAGAACGGTCAGAAAGCTTGCACACACCGTCCTCGATGATGACACGTGGGTCGAAAGCCTTGTCGCTGTCGCTGGCAGCACAAGCCAAAGCGTCGGTAATCAAAGCCATGCGCTCCACACCCTTGATCTTGTAAACCATACGCAGGATGGTTGGAGGAACGTGGATTCCGTCGGCTACACACTCTACAGTCATGTCGTCCAACAGATAAACGCTCTCTACAGTACCCTCGTACTTGTACTCACGCTTGTTGTGGAAGCCCGGCATGGCGTTATAGAAGTGAGTCACGTGTGTAAAGCCGGCTTCATAAGCAGCCTTCACATCCTTGAACTCAGCCTGAGTATGTGCAATTGAAGGCAAAATACCCTTGGCAGCACAATACTTACCAAACTGGATGGCTCCCGGAAGTTCCGGTGCGGCATCCCAACGTGCCAGACAAGGAGAGTTCTCTACGATTGGAATATACTCGTTAGGATCCGGATCCTTAATGTTCTCCGGAAGCTGACCTCCTGCCTTCTTGATGTTCAGGTAGTGACCTTCCAGGTGAAGACCCAGGATAGGACTGTCTTTCTCAGCCATCAACTTGTTACAGGTTTCAACAGCCTTCTCGATCATAGGCACTGTTGAAGAAGACAGAGTCGGGAAAATTGAGGTCATACCGTGCTTTGCATGAGCAGCAACAGCCTCGCGGAACGCATCTTCGGTACCTTCCATGAAATCGCGGCCACCACCGCCGTGTACGTGCATTTCTACACCGCCCGGCACTACATACATACCCTTGGCGTCAATCACTTCGGCACCGATAATAGCCAGGTCGCAATTGGTCACCTCAAGAATCTTGTTGTCACGTATAATTACAGAACCATCCTTCAACCATCCCTGTGGAGTAAGGATCTTTGCATTGATAATTTGAGTAAGCATATTATATATTTTTTAGAACTTCAAAGTTACCAAATTGATTTGACAGTTAAATGTATACACTTGTTTTTTTTACATAAATTAAACAAGGGCATCCGAAAGAATTCTTTACTTATTCAGCGGATACTTGTTGCGGATCGGATCATCATACTGAACCTGCAGGTCCCAAAGCTGTTTTTTCAGCTCTTTCGTAATCTTTTCCGTACCTTTCTTACCGTAGATATTGTTCATTTCCTTCGGGTCTTTCTTCAAATCGTAAAGTTCCCATTCGTCGATATCATTGTAGAAATGAATCAGTTTATAACGCTCGGTACGGATACCGTAATGGCGCTTCACCATGTGTTCGGCCGGATATTCATAGAAGTGATAATAAAGATTCTTTCTCCAGTTCTTCGGGTGCTCTCCCTTCAGCAGCGGCAACAGAGACTCTCCCTGAATATCATCAGGAATCGGAGCACCGGCCAAATCCAGGAATGTAGGCGCATAATCAATATTCTGCACCATCTCCTTGATTTCACCACGGGCATTCAGTCCGTCCGGCAAACGCATGACCAACGGTGTGCTGAACGACTCTTCATACATAAAGCGCTTGTCAAACCATCCATGCTCACCCATATAGAATCCCTGGTCGGAAGTATAGACCACCAATGTGTTATCCAGCAAACCGGATTCCTTAAGATAGTCCAGCACACGGCCCACATTGTCATCGAGTGACTTCAGTACCTTGGCATAGTCACGCATATAACGCTGGTACTTATATTCAGCCAGTTCCTTGCCCTGAGGATTCTTTTTCTCAAAATCGGCAGTGATGGCATTATAAAGGCTGTCGTAACGGACACGGTCCTGCGGGTCCATACGGTTGATCATAGCCTCATAATTGGCAGACAATCTCGTTTTCTGTCCCGGCTTGTAAATCTTCGTATCGTAGACAATATCCATGTGGTCGTTGTTCGCAATCTCCATTTCCTGAGCGGCAGCAGCCTTGCGGCCGGCATAATCGTCGTAGAAATTATCCGGAAGCGCGAAAGTCTTGTCCTCGTACTCATTCAGATACTTCATTTCGGGCAGCCAGTTCCGGTGACATGCCTTATGGTGAATAAACAGAATAAACGGTTTGCTCTTGTCTCTCTGGTTCTCCATCCAGTCGATACTCTTGTCGGTAATGATATTGGTCAGATAGCCTTTCTCTACCACAGTATCGTTCTGCATGGTAATAAAGCGCGGATTATAATAATCGCCCTGCTCCGGCAGAATGTTCCAATAATCGAATCCGGTTGGCAGACTCACCAGATGCCACTTTCCGATAATGGCTGTCTGATAGCCGGCTTTCTGCAGCAGTTTAGGCATTGTCTGCTGGCTTCCGTCAAAGATTCCGTTCTCATTGTGTGTGAAACCGTTCTTATGGCTGTGCTTTCCGGTAAACATACAGGCACGGCTCGGTCCGGATAGGGAGTTGGCCACAAAGCTATTTACGAACTTAACTCCGTCGTTGGCAATGCGGTCCAGATTCGGGGTCTCCACATAACGCTGGTCATAACAGCTCATCATCTGGGCTGTATGATCGTCCGTCATGATATATACTATATTATAAGGCTTATGGACAGCTTTCTGCTGCGCCAGTGCGGGACATAGAGGCAGTCCCAGCAAGGCCATCGAAAAAAATTTTCTTGTCATAGGGATATTGGTTATCATAAAAAAGAACGGCTGAACGAAAGCCAAAGACTTTTGATCAGCCGTTATTGTATTATCTGTTTGCTTATTATTTGGCAAACTTGTAAACTACGTCCATGATTTCCTTACCGATCTGATCTGCAGCTTCCATAGTAGCAGCCTCAGAATAAACACGGATGATCGGCTCGGTGTTGCTCTTACGCAAGTGTACCCACTTGTCAGCGAAATCAATCTTCACACCGTCAATGTCGTTGATTTCCTCGTTCTTATACATTTCCTTAACCTTAGCCAACAGAGCATCAACATCAGTATCAGGAGTCAGGTCGATGCGGTTCTTTGCAATAAAGTAAGGAGGATAAGTAGCACGCAGCTCGCTGGTCTTCATGCCCTTCTTAGCCAGATAAGTCAGAATCAAAGCGATACCAACCAAGGCGTCACGGCCATAGTGAGCTTCCGGATAGATTACTCCACCATTACCTTCACCACCGATTACGGCATTGGTCTCCTTCATCAAAGTAACAACATTCACCTCTCCTACGGCAGAAGCGTTGTACTCGCAACCATACTTGCGGGTTACATCACGCAAAGCTCTGGTTGAGCTCAGGTTTGATACGGTGTTACCCGGAGTATTCTGCAGAATATAATCGGCAACAGTTACCAAGGTATATTCCTCACCATACATAGTTCCGTCCTCGCAGAACAAAGCCAAACGGTCAACGTCCGGGTCAACCACGAAAGCAATATCGTGTTCGCCCTTCTGCATCAAGGTCTTGATGTCCTGCAGGTTCTTCTCCAGAGGTTCTGGGTTGTGCTGGAAGTCACCGGTTGCCTCAGTATACAAGCCTGTAACCTTCTCTACACCCAGCTGCTCCAACAGTTTTGGCAAAATGATACCACCCACTGAGTTAACGGTATCAATAGCCACCTTGAAGTGAGCATTCTTGATCGCCTCAACGTCTACCAGCTTCAGGTTCTTTACCAGGTCAATATGCTTCTGGTCGTAAGAGTTGTCCTCACGATAAGATCCCAGATGATCTACATCGGCATATTCAAACTCTTCGGCTTCGGCAATGCGCAAAACTTCATTTCCTTCTTCCTTGTTCAGGAATTCGCCCTTCTCATTCAGAAGCTTCAAGGCATTCCACTGACGTGGATTGTGTGAAGCAGTCAGGATGATACCACCGCAAGCACCTTCCATGGTTACGGCGAGCTCAGTAGTCGGGGTGCTGGCCAAACCGATGTTTACCACATCAAAGCCCATACCCATCAGAGTACCACACACTACATTCTTTACCATCTCACCTGAAAGACGCGCATCACGACCAACTACGATCTTGTTGCTGTTCACTTTTGTAGTCTTACGGATCAGGGTTGCATAAGCAGAGGTAAACGTTACAATATCCAATGGATTTAAAGTATCACCAGCCTGACCGCCGATGGTTCCACGAATACCGGAAATTGATTTAATAAGAGTCATATTGTATTAATTATTTGGTTGTTTAATCTTTCTTGCAAAATTACTTAAAAACAAGATAATCGCAAAGGAATCATCCACTTTATTTAGCGGGAAGTGTCACCTTGAACAACGGGCTGTCTGTATGCTCCTTAAAGAGGATCGCCTTGAGTTCTTTCACCACTTCCGGGTATTTTGCAGCCACATTATTGTCTTCATGCAGATCGTTAGCCAGGTCATAAAGTTCACAGTTACCGGCGTTTACACGAAGTTTCCAGTTGCCTTTTCTCACTGCCATCTGGTTGGTCTCATGGAATTCCCAGTAAAGGAAATCATGCTGTTCCTGTTTCTCATCGTTGCCGAGCAGAGTAGGCAAGAAAGAAATACCGTCAAAATAATCTTCTTTTCCGGCTGCGGCATATTTCGGATTCGTATACTCCTTCACGTAATCTTCCACTCCGATGAGGTCGCAGAAGGTAGGCATCACATCATAGAAGGCCAACTGATGGTCGTTCACACTGCCTGCCTGAATCTTTCCGGGCCAGCGCACGATGAACGGAATACGGATACCTCCTTCAAAACAAGAGCGCTTTGTTCCTTTCAGCAAACCGTCGCGGTTGAAGAATGTCGGATCGGCTCCACCCTCTTCATGAGGTCCGTTGTCTGAAGAGAAAATAACAATCGTATTTTCGTCCATGCCCTTTTCCTTCAACTTGGCCAGAATTTCTCCCACATAAGCGTCCAGACGGGTAATCATGGCTGCAAACTGTGCATGGACATTCTCTGAAGGATTATATCGGGAACCCTCAGAACCTGCAAAGTTCTTATCATTGCAGAAGCGGTTGTTATAGGCCTGCAAAATGGAATCGTTAGGCTGATAAAGCTCTGCGTGAGGCAGAGTGTAGGTAAACAGTCCGTAGAAAGGCTGGTCGTCTGTCTGTTTGTCCAGCCACTTCAAGGCTTCCTGATGAATCAGGTCGGCAGTGTACTGCGAACGATTCTCATAACCGTTGCCATACATCGGATATTTCGTATTGTCGGTCAATTCCTCACGTACAATGCTGGCATTACCATCCTTATCACGCACCAGACGGTTCATAAAGTTCGGATAATACAAATGTGCCTGGAACTGGCAGATATAGCCGTAGTACTCGTCCACGCCACGTTTTTCAGGAGTTGACTCGGAACCTTCATAACCGCCGGCCCACTTTCCGAACATACCGGTAGTATAACCCTGGTCCTTCATGATCTCCGGCAGAATGATATGGTCTGGATCATAGGGTTCCTGACCGGTTTGTGCCGGATCCGAAGTCTGGCCATACTGCACGTTTCCTATTCTGTATTCTTTGTTACCACGCACTTTGGTGTGTCCCGTATGCTGTCCGGTCATCAAGGAAGCACGTGAAGGGGCACTCACCGGGCTACCGGCATAAGCCTGTGTAAAACGCATTCCTTCTGCAGCCATACGGTCCAGATTCGGAGTGCTGATATACTGCTGTCCGTAGCATCCCAAATCTCCATATCCCATATCATCGCACAGGATAAAAATTATATTGGGCTTTTCATTGCTTGTCTGTGCCGATGCAGCACCAGCCAGCATACATAAGGAACTGAAAAGGATCATATTTTTATTTTTCATAATAATCTGTTCTAAAATTTATGTTATAGTTTGGAATGAGAGGCATCCGTCAAAATTTTTCCATGCCCCGTTTTTATTTCAAAGAAACCTTCTTGCTTCCGTCACCTGCAGCGGTAACCACCTTCACGATATAAGTACCCTGTGACAGGCCGGCTACAGAGACCTTCTTTCCGGCTGCCTTACGCACCTGAGTTCCGTCTACGGCAAAGATATAAACCATCTTGACTTCTGCATCAGTAATCACCTGAATGTTCTGGTCGCCCTGCTGTATTTCATATACAAAGTTATTCTGGTCTACATCGGCGCTCTGAATGTCTGTGGCTATAGTACTGTTCGGAGAGAAGCATGCCACCAAATCAGCATTCTCGGTCACGGTGAAGCTGTATTCCTTTTCAGTAGAAACCACGGTTCTGTTATCCTTCCAGGCGATGAACTCCAGCTTGTCGTTCGGAGTAGCTACTACAGTCAGTTCCTGACCATAATCACAGGTATAAGATTGCAAGGACTCCTCTCCAATCCGGATTTCTGCCACGCCACGCTCCGGGTCATTAGGTGCCACAGTGATGGTACGCTGTGCCTGTGGTTCCGCGATATTGACAATAAAGTCATAAATAGAACCTATCGCATCGTCTTCTGCATCGGCCAAAGCATTGTTGGTGATGCGGACACGCATTCTGGATTTACCGACCACGGCATCCTCCGGCACTGAAATCTCTTCTGCCACATCGGCACTATTATAAGTATACATGGTTTCAAACATGCCGTCACGATTCCAGTCGAAATAAACATACAGGGTTACGTTTTCATCCATCTGTGCGACGGTGGCGGCCAAATTAAACTTCTGTCCGACACTTACCGTTGCTTTTTCTGTAGTATAAAGTGTATAGTAGTTGGTCGGTTTGGCTGTTGCCGCATAATTCAGTTCTTTCTGAACCTGCTCACCGGTGATATTCAGAGCTGTGAGATATCCGTTATCCAGAATACCGCAAGGCAAAGTATAAACCTGAGCCATCAAGCTGTATGTGCTGCGATAATTGCCCAAAACGAAATCAGAAGCACCGCCCACGGTCAGATAAGGTGCATCGGCTTCGTCTTTCTGATCGAATGGAACAAATACCAGACGGGGAACACCGTTGATTTCCTTCTCGGCAACAAACCAACGGGTGGCGTTTTCCGGTTCCGCGAAGGTATAATTGCCTTCCGCATCCAACGTCAAGGCCTTTGCCGGTTCTGTCATATTCACCAGATAAATACCTTCGGTCTTGTTGCTTTTACCTACAAATACCCATGCATATTTATTCTCAGAACCTCTTTCGGCCAATACGACAGTTCCATTTTCAGCAGCCATCCACTGTCCGTCGGAAGCCACCAAAGCATATTTGGCAGCAGAAGCGACCTTATCGAAGCTTGCAACCAAAGGAACGATCTGTGCCTCATAAGTATATTCCGTTTCAGAAACAGTCCAATAAGAGTTCTGGTTGCCGCTTGATGCAGACCAAGCCACAACATTGGCTCCCGGCTTGCTTCCGTTCAGGTTCAAGCCCAGAGCACCGCTCGGAATATTGGTCTGGTCTGTACTGCAGAAATAATAGAAAGAAGCACCGTTGGTAGCCGCTCCGCTCTTGGTATCCTTTCCGATCTGGATTTCTACCGGATTACTGCCCATAGGGATTTGTGCACTTAAATTCTGCTTGGTGCTCTGAACATAACGTCCGGTAGTTGCATTCTGCACATAATAACAATTCTCCTTGCCTGTCGGAATCAGTTTCCAGAAGACACGTTCCGTATTTTGGAAGGTCGTGGTATAAAGTTCTCCGGCATTATTCTCGACCATGAAGGCACCGTCCATGTTCATTCTGTTGATGGCATAATACTTATCCTCAGAGAACACACCGTCCGTAACCGGTTTCAATGGATTCTCCGGTTCCGGCTCTACGGCATCCCAATCCACATTGGTCACATCATACACATACATGATAGACCATCCTCCGGTACCAACTGCATATATAGCCTTGGCAGAGGCCCCCTGGGTATTGATCTTCATATCCGTACCCTTGCTGGTAAAGCGGGTCAGCAGACTATGGTCTTTGGTCGGTTCCAGCCAGTTCATATCCCCCTCATCATTGAATGTAGGGTTGGAAATTTCAAAAATACCGGCAGAAGCCTTGTTTTCGGTGGAGCCGATTGTTGAAGAACCACTCTGATAAGCTGTCAGATACAGGCCTGTACTTTCATTTTTCAGATAGTAACCTCCTTCGGCACTTTCCACGATAAAGACGGAAGCCTTTGACACGGTCATTTCATTATTGGCCAAAATGTTAATCCACGGGTTACCGTTCTTCAGTCCGCGCAGGACTATTTTTTTCCCGGCAACAATTTGATCAGCCTTTAAAACCTGATCCAAGGTCAGCGAGACTGCTCGCATTTCACTAAGACCTGTCACAAACAAAAAAAGCAGGCATAGTAAGGAATAAATTTTTCTCATAAGTTCTAGATTGTTTAATTTTTTCTAAGAGTTTTCTTTGCTTTGATTAAATAGCAAATCTAGTAAAATATTTAAGATTCATTTCTATTTTCAAGTAATTTTAATCTTTATTCACTATCAAGCAAATCGGCACAAGTTTCTTAATAGTTCATTTCTCCAGGGATTTTGCCCGGTTGTCCAAACCGCTTTCTTACCTTATTTTGTCACTAATTAGAAAACTTCTTAAAAAAATATTATTATAAGAAAGGTGATTCAACAAAAAAGAATTATATTTGTAACAATCTACAAACAAATAAATCTCTCTAATTATGGAACAAACAGAATTGAAAGAAATTGTATCAAAATTTGCCATTAAAGGCACTGTTGCCGAAATCAAACCTTTAGGTGCCGGACTGATCAACGATACCTTTATGGTAACTACCAGTGAAGAGGACCAGCCTAACTATGTATTGCAGCGCATCAACAATGCAATTTTCCCGGATGTGGAAATGCTGGCAGACAACATTCAGGCCGTGACTACTCATATCCGCAAAAAGCTTGAGGAAAAAGGCGAAACAGATATCGACCGCAAGGTGCTGACTTTCGTTCCTCTGGTTGACGGAAGCAAATATTTTTATTTCAACGGAGAGAGCTACTGGCGCATCATGGTGTTCATTCCAAACGCCATCACCAAACAGGCTGTAAATCCGGAATCTTCATACGCTGCCGGTGAGGCCTTCGGTAATTTCCAGGCTATGCTGGCTGACATCCCAGTACAGTTGGGCGAGACCATCAAGGACTTCCACAACATGGAATTCCGCCTGCAGCAGTTGCGCGACGCTGTGAAGGAAGACAAAGTTGGCCGCGTTGCCGAAGTACAGTACTACATTGACGAAATCGAGAAGCGTGCCGATGAGATGTGCAAGGCTGAGCGTCTGGGCCGCGAAGGCAAGCTGCCGAAGCGTATCTGCCACTGCGATACCAAGGTAAACAACATGATGTTCGACGAGAACGATCAGGTACTGTGTGTTATCGACCTGGATACCGTAATGCCTAACTTTATCTTCTCTGACTACGGAGACTTCCTGCGTACAGGTGCCAACACAGCCGAAGAGGACGAGGCAGATCTGAGCAAGGTAAGCTTCAACATGGAAATCTTCAAGGCCTTTACCAAAGGTTATCTGAAGTCTGCACAGAGCTTCCTGACTCCTATCGAAATCGAGAACCTGCCATACGCTGCCGCTCTGTTCCCATACATGCAGTGCGTACGCTTCCTGGCTGACTACATCAACGGAGACACCTATTATAAGATTAAGTATCCGGAACACAACCTGGTGCGTACCAAGAACCAGTTCCAGCTGTTGCTGAGTGTTGAGGAGCATACTCCGGAAATGAAGCAGTTCATCCAGGAGTGTCTGGCTTAATTCCGCATCAAGACATAAAAGCCCATTCTTCGCCGAATGGGCTTTTTTTGTCGGCATATTTGTAAAAATGCTCTAATTTACGTATGTTTGTATCATTAAAATCAAATACTGAAATTTCATGAAACATTACTTTCTCCCGTTGTTCTGCCTGATGCTGGGCGGAGCCTCGCTGCAGGCACAAACCAACACCAACCTGCTCCAACCCAAAGTGCAGGAGTTCCAGCTGACAGAAACATCAGAAACCCTTACTCTTCCGGAATCCTATAATCTGGTCGTTACGGAAGGCAGTTGTCCTCATGCGCTCGAAGCCCTGAAGCAGATTATGCCCAACAAGGAAGGCAAAAGCAAGTTCCAGGTAATCGTGGGCAAGAAAGGCGACAAGGCTGTAAAAAAGTATGCCAAGAAAATTCCGCAGAAGAAGGAAGGATACTATCTGGAAGTCCAGAAAAACCGTATTGTCATTGCCGGCGCCGACCAGCGCGGTACGTTCTATGGCGTGCAGACCCTGGGACAGATGATCCGTCAGGGCCAAATGAGCATTTGCGCCATTGAAGATTATCCCGACATTGAGTTCCGCGGAGTGGTGGAAGGCTTCTACGGCACTCCCTGGAGCCACGAAGCACGCATGCGCCAGCTGGAGTTCTACGGAAAGAACAAGATGAATACCTATATTTACGGTCCGAAGGATGATCCTTATCACTCTTCGCCAAACTGGCGCAAGCCTTATCCGGAGAAGGAAGCGGCGCAGATACACGAACTCGTGGAGCAGGCCGCCCGTAACGAGGTGGACTTTGTCTGGGCCATCCATCCGGGAAAAGACATCAAATGGACCAACGAAGACCGCGACGCGCTGATTCAGAAATTCGAAGCCATGTACCAGCTCGGAGTGCGCTCTTTTGCCGTGTTCTTTGACGACATCTGGGGCGAAGGTACCAATCCGAACAAGCAGGCCGAACTGCTGAACTACATCGACAACGAGTTCATCCAGAAGAAACATGATGTTACTCCGCTGGTGATGTGCCCCACAGAATACAACAAAAGCTGGTCGAATGTAAAGGGAGGTTATCTGACCACCTTGGGCGAGAAACTTAACCCGAGCATCCACATCATGTGGACCGGCGACCGGGTGATTGCCTGCATCGACAAGCCAACACTGGACTGGATCAATCCGCTCATCAAGCGCAAGGCCTATATCTGGTGGAATTTCCCGGTGAGCGACTATGTACGCGACCACTTGCTTCTGGGACCGACCTACGGAAACGCCCTGGACATCAAGGACGACATGTCCGGATTCGTGTCCAACCCGATGGAGCGTGCCGAGGCTTCCAAGATTTCTCTGTATAGTGTTGCGGACTATACCTGGAACATGGAGTCTTATGACAGCATCAGTTCCTGGAAGAATGCCATCAAGGACCTGTTGCCGCAGAACTGTTCTTATCTGGAGCTCTTCGCTTCTCACAGCTCTGACCTGGGTCCTAACGGCCACGGATTCCGCCGTGACGAGAGTACCGACCTGCAGCCGACACTGAAGGCCATGAAACAGGGCGAGCAAAAAGCACTGGAAAGTGTACTGGCAGAATGCAAGAATCTGGAAACTGCCTGCGACATCCTGCTGGCAGATACCGAAAATCCGTACCTGATCGAAGAAATCCGTCCGTGGCTGAAACAGGGTAAGCTGCTGGGTGAATACGGACAGTCTGTGCTCTTGATGATCAAGGCCATCCAGCAGAAAGACGATGCCTTTATGACACACTACAACCGGGCACGCTCACTGCAGGCCCAGATGTATGAGTTGGATATGACCGAAAACCAGAATCCATATCAGCCGGGTGTCAAGGTGGGCAGCCTTGTGCTGTTGCCTAGCCTGAACGAAATGTTCACGAAGGCCATTACGGAATACAACACCAAGAACAATACCAATCTGGACGCCAAGGCCGAATATAACCCATATACCCTGACCAGTGATGTGCCTCAGCTGAAGATACAGCCGGTACGCGCCCGCCATCAGGATGTCAATGTATCGCCGTCGAACGAGGTCATCAAGTGGCCGGCCAATGCCAGTCTGCAAATCGCTTCCGACCAGCCGGTGCGCATGCAACAGTTGTATCTGGATCTGGGAACAAAAGATATCGCATCTTCCTTCCGCCTGGAAACCAGTGCCGACGGACAGAACTGGACCGCCGTACCGCTGAATCAGGCTGCCGACAATACCGAGATTACGGGAGCCATCAACAGCGCAGCCGGACAGAGCTATATCCGTCTGGTCAACGCTTCAGGCAAGGAACTGCAGGTTTACTTCAAGAAATTCACACTGCGCCTGCAGAAATAATATCGGCGGAATATTTTCCGCTCCGGCCCGCTTTGCACCTGCAAGGCGGGCTTTTTGTTTCTCCCGCTCCCCTAACGCTTTTCAGGGCAGGAAGCCTTGAAAACCATCCTGATGAAATTGCAGAATCATCGAAATGAAAATTAAAAATCATTTCGATGATTTTTTTATCCCCTTTCCACCGGCATGAAAAACCAATCCCTCATGCATCATTTTCTCTATCCGGAAACGGCTGTAACAACCTTGCTGCATTCCGGGAAGAACGAAGTTTAAAGAAAGTTAAACCCTAAAGAAGAGCAAGAGAATCTGTTTTGAAAAATTGATTTTATCAGCTATTGTTTGTAATTTTACAAACAACAAATAAAAACAACAGGCAATGCCTGTATTTTTTTGCTGTAGATGTTCGCAAAATCACAAACTAACAAATATATAATATCAGTATGAAAAAGATTCTATTCATGTTGGTTGCCGCCATCACGCTTTTGGCCACCCCCACACAGGCTAAAACAAATGCCGACAACCCGACACAACAAGAAAACAGTGCCGGTCCGCAGGTGGAAGTACTGTATTTTCATGGAAAACAGCGCTGTGCCACGTGTATGGCCATCGAAAAGAACGCACGCGCAGCCGTCAGCAACCAACTGGCAGCAGAAGTGAAAAGCGGCAAAGTGGTATTCAAAACCATCGACATCTCCCAAAAAGCCAATGAAAAACTGGCGGAAAAATATCAGGTGACCTGGTCGTCGCTCTTTGTCGTAGGACATAAAGACGGTAAGGAAAGCGCCAAAAACCTCACTCCCTACGCTTTCAAACAGGCCCGGAAAGATCCGGAAGGATTCAAAAAGGGACTCGTACAGACCGTAAAGGATCTGCTAAAATAAAAGCCTATGGACGAACTGCAAACTCTGCTCGACAACAGTTCCATCCCGGTGGTCACCGCCTTTCTGCTGGGACTGCTCACCGCCTTGTCGCCCTGTCCGCTGGCCACCAACATTGCGGCCATCGGCTTCATCGGCAAGGACATTGAAAACCGGAACAGGATTTTCCGCAACGGTCTGCTCTACACGTTGGGACGCATCGTGAGCTACACCTTGCTGGGCAGCCTGCTGATTCACACCTTGCAGGAAGGCTCCAGCATGTTTGGCATACAAAACACAGTGGGCAAACTGGGAGAATGGTTTCTCAGCCCTCTTCTGCTGCTTGTGGGAACCTTCATGCTCGTAGGTCACAGACTGAATCTGCCACAGTTCGGGTTTCATGGAAATGCCGAGGGACTGGCCCGCCGCGGCGGTTGGGGTGCCTTTCTGATCGGGGTGCTGTTTGCCCTGGCCTTCTGCCCCACCAGCGGAGTATTCTTTTTCGGCATGCTCATCCCCATGGCGGCAACGAGCAGCGAAGGACATCTGCTGCCGGCCGTCTTTGCCATTGCCACCGCTGTCCCCGTCATCATCGTGGCCTGGATTCTGGCCTTCAGCGCCGCACGCATCGGCACCTTCTACGGCAAAGTAAAGGTGTTGCAGAAGATACTCAACCGCGTGGTAGGCATCCTCTTTATTCTTACCGGCATTTATTACGCATATATGCTCTATTTTTAATCGAACAACACTCTAAAACAACAAAAATATGGAAATCAAAGTATTAGGACCGGGTTGCAGCAAATGCAAGACAACCTATCAGGTTATTGAAAAAGTAATTCGTGAAAACAATCTGGATGTAAAGCTCACCAAGGTGGACGACATTATGGAAATCATGAACTACAACATCATGGTTACTCCGGCTGTGGTTGTTGATGGAGAAGTGCGTCTGAAAGGTCAGGTACCGAGCGAAAGTGACGTCAAGAAATTACTCGGCATCTAAACCGTGACGATATGATTCAGAACTTTGCCGACTGGCTGGTTTACGACATTTTCGGACTGTCACCGGCCACAGCATGGGGCACAGCCGTGAACTTTTTCTTCTATGATTCGATAAAAATCATCATTCTGCTGTTTTTCATCAGCATTCTGATGGGCATCATCAATGCCTATTTCCCGATAGAACGGTTGCGCAACTATCTGATGACGCACAAGATGTATGGGCTTCAGTATCTGCTGGCCTCCGTATTCGGTGCCATCACCCCCTTCTGCTCCTGTTCTTCCATTCCGCTCTTTATCGGATTTGTCAAAGGAGGCATTCCGTTGGGGGTAACTTTCGCCTTTCTGATTACCTCGCCGCTGGTCAATGAGGTGGCCGTGGCCATGTTCTTGGGTTCGTTCGGACTGAAAATCACCCTGATCTATGTCCTGAGCGGCATCTTGCTGGGAGTTATCGGAGGCGTTGTGCTCGGACGCATGAAGCTGCATCCCTATCTGAGCGACTGGGTGAAACAGATTCAGGCCAACTCTTCGGCCCAGGCCGACAGCTGGGAAAAGGAACACACCTCTTTTCTGAAGCGTCTGCCCGCTATCGTCCGCGATGCCACTCAAATTGTACGCGGCGTATTGGTCTATATTCTGATTGGTATCGGCATCGGAGCCTTTATGCACGGCTTCGTTCCCGAAGGTTTCTTTCAGGAATATCTGTCCAAAGACAACTGGCTGGCCGTACCGCTTTCGGTCATTCTGGCCGTACCGATGTATGCCAATGCAGCCGGAATCGTTCCCGTCATAGAAGTCTTTGTAGCGAAAGGCATCCCTGTAGGCACCGCCATCGCCTTTATGATGGGTGTGGTAGGCCTTTCTCTGCCCGAAGCAACCTTACTGAAAAAGGTAATGACCTGGCGCCTCATCGGTATCTTCTTCGGTACGGTGGCGTTCTTCATCATCCTGTCGGGCTATCTGTTCAACTATATTCTGTAACCCAATAAAACACTCACAAGAATGAGAATCTTGATTCTTTGCACCGGAAACAGTTGCCGCAGCCAGATGGCACACGGCTTTCTGCAATCGTTTGATGCCTCGCTGGAGGTTTATTCGGGCGGAACGGAGCCCGCTCCACAGGTAAACGCCAAGGCCGTTGAAGTCATGAAAGAGGCCGGCATCGACATCAGCACGCATGTCCCGACGCATGTCAACACTTACCTGAACGAACCCTGGGACTATGTGATCACCGTTTGCGGCGGTGCTAACGAGAGTTGTCCGGCATTTACGGGAAAAGTAGGCCAACGCCTGCACATCGGTTTTGACGACCCGTCCCATGCCACCGGCACACCGGAATTTATCGACTCGGAATTCCGCCGCGTGCGCGACGAAATCAAAAACGCATTTGCCCGCTTCTATATCACGGAAATCAAAAAACAGGAACTGCCCAAATGCTCCTGCGGCGGAAAATGCTGAACCACACCAATCCCCACCTTCCTGCCACTGGCACGAAGGTGGGGATTGCCGTTTATAACTAAAGATAAATCCGCGACATCCAGCGCACGCATTCTTCCACCTGTTCCCGGAAAGATATCGGAGCAAGCACCTCCACATCCGAACCATAAGACAACACCTCCTGAAAGAAATCAAAAGTGGGCCTCAGAAGATACTCGAAAACCATATATTCGTCATCGCTCGAAATCAGCTTCTGCGAATGATGCAGGGGCCTCTTCTTGATATACATTCCCTGTTCAGCGATAAAACGCAAGCGGATATTCTCTATGGGAACATCGGTGCGCTGGATAATGCCAAAGCTGTTGGAGAAATAAGCATCAACATCCATAAACTCAGGCATGGTAAAGGTTTGCTCGGCCATCTCAACCTCCTTTATCCGGTCAAAGGCAAAAATTCTGATTTCATGGTGCTTGTGCGAATATCCTACCAGATACCACCGCTGTTTAAACAGCCTGATGAAATAAGGAGACAGAAGAAACTGATAAGGCTCATCGTGCCAGAACGGCTGGTATTCCACCCGAAGACAGCGGTTGGCCGACATGGCTTCCGTAATCAGAGGCAGAAGCTTTTCTTCGCCGAAAGTGGGTTCCAGCATAATCCGGTTCGACAGGGTCTTGCACCGCTCCATAGTGGTCACCGCCGAAATGGAAGACAGCAGCCAGCTCTTCAGTGGATCGGCTCTCAACGCACTCGATTTCTTGATTCTGTATTTATTCGTTCTGCGGTCGCATACAATATCAATACCAAAGAATTCCTCTGCCCTACGTTTATAAGCCAGGAAAGTATTGCGCGACATATCTTTCTCATAAAAGGGTGTCCTGCTCCATGCTTCATAAATCTCTTTTAGTGTAGACTCGGATTCTAACAAATAATGAACAAGCCATATAGAAAATTCAATTTTCATGTTTTTCCCATAATTTTTTGATTCGACGCAAAAATAACTTCAGCTTGCCTAGAAAGCTTGTGCAAGCTCCCTCTATTTTTGCAAAACAAAGGCAGTCCGGATATTTATGTTCTCTGTTTTGTTGGAATAAATGATCTGACGGAAAAAGGAATATTTTGTCCGCCGCACTGTCGGCATATTATGGAATGAAACAGCAAGTCTGTTTTCATCCATCACAAATACACGAATCGTGAAAATTCTTATGAATGTGATATAATTTAAACATGAGGCCATGAAAGGAAAAGTCAAGTACGTAACCAGAAATGTCTGGTATGCAGGAAATGCTGCCGACCAATACAGTTCAGACATCCACGATGTACGTTTTACAACCACCAATGCCATCCTGTACGATGGAAAAGAGGTGGTCATTGATGAGGATGATATTAAAAGCTATTACGACCGGAGTAGAATTACAGACAAACTTGTAAACACAATCAGCGAATCCTTACACAATGTCTGGATAAACTATTCCGAAGATAATGACGGAGTATATCATTTGGATGGAAATCTGGAAGATTATCTGTAAATCTTCAGCACAACCGGAGCTTGCACCATTATTTTGCGCAAGCTCCGGGTATTTTTGCAGCACATTTACCAATGAGATAATATTCACTAAAAAACAATCACGTATGAAAACATTTTTATGTTGGGGCATCTCCAAACTGGAAGGATTGGCTGCCCTGTTAGTATGGCCGGCCATGATGCTCCTAGGCGCCAATGAGGCAAAAATTTTCCATGAAGACCAACTGAATGCATCCGGATGAATCCTGACACTAGTCTCAATGGTGGGAGCAGCCATTCCTGCAATCTTCACAGCCATCTATGCCGTCAAGAATTTTGATGAGGTAACGTCCTACTCCATGCTTTTTTATTTTAGCAGAAGCACGATGCTGGATTCAAAAATCAAATATTTCTTTCGCACCATGTTCACCGCCGGCTTTTGCTGGGCTATGATTATCTTCAGCATAGGAATTTTCTTCGTTTAGCTCTTCCAAATTATAAATACCCATACAAAAAAGAGACAAAAATCCCACAAGACCTACATCAACAGGTTTTGTGAGATTTTGTATAAGGGGTATAAAAACAAAAAAAGACAAATCGTAAACGATCTGCCTCAGCACGTACTCGAAGCGGGACTTGAACCCGCACAGCCATTACTGGCCAAGGGATTTTAAGTCCCTCGTGTCTACCGATTCCACCATTCGAGCGCCTTAGAGCGGAAAACGAGGCTCGAACTCGCGACCCCGACCTTGGCAAGGTCGTGCTCTACCAACTGAGCTATTTCCGCAATTCTTTTTGAAACCGCTGCAAAGGTAAGAAGAAAGGATGACAGTTGCAAATATTTCCGAGTTTTTTTCTAGTTATTTATTAAAAGAGTATTGTTTTGATAGGTTACCCGATAACGGTATAACGACTTGCCCGGAGTACCGCTCGTTACATACCCCTGATTGTTGAGATCGTACGTGCGCTGACAAAGGCGGCAATAGCACTTTCCACCAGCCTGCAACTGCATTTCCCGGGTAACCACCTGCTCTTCATAACAGTTGGGACAAGCCAAATCGTAACAAACTACCTGACTGACACTGGAGCCTAAAGGCGGAATGTTAGGTAATCCCACAATAAAACCGGATAATCCCATATAGTTACGGTCAGCATCCGTTACCGGGCGTTGCGTGGACGTTTGTGTATTACTATAAATATAGACATTCGTGCGTTGTGTGATGGTGGCAAACTCCCCCATACTGTTGAGCGCCGCATTCAGCGGAGGGATGGTCTGCACATACTGAACCCGGAAGCGTGCCGGCAGATTGGCATAGAACTGCTCTGTCTGTCCGGCACAAGATGCCAACAGCAGAAGTAAAGCAACAAAAAATCTCCCTTTCCCTATACCTTGGGATATAGGGGAAAGGAGATGGGATTTAAAAGATTGCTGAAAAATATTCATCTTAGTCTTTTTATTCAGATGCCAGAAGTTTTTTCTCGGCTTCCTGCATCTTGGAGAAATTAAAGCCGCTCCACACCTGATCCATCAGGCTGACAATACGGTCGTTGCAAAGGTTGCCGATACTGCCCTCGTGGGTATGTGCCACATGTTTGTCGGGAGTAAAGGTACCGGCCTCAATGTCCAGACCGACTTTCTTATAGGCATCACGGAACGGCATTCCGGCAGCTGCCAGACGATTCACTTCTTCAACACTGAACATGTTGTCGTATTTCGGATCATCCAGAATATGTTCGTTCACCTGAATCTTGTTGATGATGTAAGCCACCATCTGCAGGCAATCCTTGATTTCCTGGAAAGCCGGAATAAATACTTCCTTGATAATCTGCAAATCACGGAAGTATCCGCATGGCAGATTGTTCATGATCAGCACGATCTGCTGCGGTAAAGCCTGCAACTTGTTGCACTTGGCACGGGTCAGTTCAAAGACATCCGGATTCTTTTTATGCGGCATGATGCTGGAACCTGTCGTACACTCGTTCGGAAGTTTTACGAAACCAAAATTCTGTGAGTTGAACATGCAGGCATCAAAAGCCAGCTTGGACAGGGTTCCGGCCAGCCCGGCTAAAGCAAAAGCCACATTGCGCTCCATCTTGCCACGACCCATCTGAGCGTAAACCACATTGTAGTTCATCGAATCAAAGCCCAGCAGTTCGGTGGTCATCGTACGGTTTAACGGGAACGAAGATCCGTATCCGGCTGCCGATCCCAACGGGTTGCGGTTGGTCATCTTAAAGGCGGCCTGCAAGAAAAGCATGTCGTCCACCAGACTTTCGGCATAGGCACCGAACCATAATCCGAAGCTAGACGGCATGGCCACCTGAAGATGCGTATAACCGGGCATCAGCACATCCTTGTAACGGTTGCTCTGCGCGATCAGTTCATCGAACAGCACACGCACTTCTTCGGCTATCTCCATCAGCTGCTGACGGGTAAAGAGTTTCAAATCCACCAACACCTGGTCGTTACGTGAACGGCCGCTATGGATTTTCTTTCCCATATCGCCCAGCTTACGGGTCAGCATCAATTCTACTTGAGAATGAACGTCTTCCACGCCTTCCTCGATCACAAAATGACCGGCCTCGATCTCGGCATGGATATTCTTCAATTCGGCCAACAGAGCTTTCAGTTCTTCCTTTTCCAGCAGACCGATGCTCTGCAACATCGTGATGTGTGCCATAGAGCCCAACACATCATGCTTGGCCAAAAACAAATCAAGTTCACGGTCGCGACCGACCGTGAACTTCTCTATTTCCTGATTAACCTCGAAATTTTTTTCCCAAAGTTTACTTGCCATAATCTTGTCTGTTTATCAGCATTCTTATGCTCCGTAAGGAATCATGGCCAACATGTCAGCCAGTTTCTCCACACCCTCTTTCAAAGGTTTGCTCACCATTGCCTTTATAAACATATTCAGTTCGGCACGTACAGTCAGCTTCATCTTGCACTGGGTTTCGGTTACCGGCAGCAACTGAATCCACAGGTTTGCAGGAATCGGACTGTTCACCGCCTCAAACTTGATGCATTTAGGCTCTTCGCGCTCTATGATTCTCAAAGACAACTCACCCATCGGAGGAACATTGGTCGTGATGGAATCCCGGTCGAAGGTCATGTCCTTGACGCGTTCCTTGATCTGTTCCAGCTTATCCTGCGGCACTTTTCCGGCCACAGCGGTATCAAACATAGGATCGTTGATGCGCTCCTTAATCACAGAAAGGTTGGTCAGATCGGATAACTTGGCGTAAACCAAATCCTGACTGTAGGGGATCAACTTCACACTGCTCTCAAACTGTTGTTCTGCCATATTCGAAGATTCCTGAGTGGTTTATACATTCCAATGTGCAGGATCCTTGCGCCACTGGTTCAACAACTCTACATCAGACTCGGCGATGTAACCGATACGCAAAGCCTCAGCAACAACTGCTTCGTAGTTGGTCAAGGTAATCAGACGCACATTCGCATCGCTGAATGCCTTCTGAGCAACGTCGAATCCATAAGTGTAGGCTGCAACCATACCCACTACCTCACAACCGTTATTGCGGATAGCTTCTACGGCCTTCAAGCTGCTACCGCCAGTTGAAATCAGGTCTTCAACAACAACAACCTTCATTCCCGGACGCAACTCGCCTTCAATCAGGTTCTCCAAACCGTGATCTTTTGGTTTTGAACGAACATATACAAACGGCAGATTCAATTCGTCAGCTACCAGCGCACCCTGTGCAATGGCACCGGTTGCCACTCCGGCAACAGCATCTACCTCTGGGAAGTTTTCTTCAATCAAGCGACAGATTTCAATCTTGACAAAATTGCGCAAAGCAGGATAAGACAATGTTTTGCGGTTATCGCAATAGAACGGTGATTTCCAACCTGAAGCCCAAGTGAAAGGATTGGTTGGCTGCAACTTGATCGCTTTTACGTTAAGCAATTTTGAGGCAAAGATTTTCTCTAATGTTTCCATAATTTATTCGCTTATTTTTGTTTGACATGCAAATATACAATAATTCAAAGATTTAACGGCGACTTATGTACAAAACTTTTGCAACCGGAACACAAAATTATCCTCCGGCCCAAGCTAAAGTCAGAATACTGAAACGCACCCCGGGCACCGCCTTCAAGGTATCACAAAGCGACAGCATCGTGGCGCCGGTAGTAAATACATCATCAATCAACAAGAGGTGCTTGCCGGACAAGGCTGAAGAACAACGGGTCAAACCGAAGATGGAATCAACATTTTCCATACGCGCCCAACGGTCCAAACGGGTCTGGGAAGGATTGTTGCGTACACGCTTGACTGCGTTCCGGCAAACGGGGATTCCACTAATCGCAGCCACCCCTCGGGCCAGCCATTCGCTTTGATTATACCCGCGTTGCCATCGGCGCAAACGCGAAAGGGGCACCGGAATAATGACATCAACCTCGTCAAAAAAGCCTTTGGCCTTCAGCATGCGCCCCATGAAACGTCCCAAGACATATCCCACTTGCGGATTATCCCGGTATTTCAAGTCAAAAAGAATCTGATTCACCGCCGCTCCCTTCTGATAATGAAAGCAAGAGGCTGCCTTGATGATCGGGAACAGACCAACGAAGCGATCGGTCATGGGATTCTCCGAGAAAGAGGCAAAACGAATCAATGGCAACTGATGCAGACAGGAAATGCAGAGTTGCTCTTCGTCAAGCGCCAGACGGGTGCCGCACACCACACAGAGCCGGGGAAAGAACACATCGGCACAGGCCCGGAAATAACGACGTAACGGACTACTCATCCTCTGCCTCTCCCCGACCAAAAGCGTCTAAAGCATGCAGCACTTCCTGCATGCCGAAACCGCGGCCCAATGCAAAACGAATCACCTTCTGCCGACATTCATAATCGTTTTTCCCTTTCACCAGTTTCCACTTGTCGCGCAAAATCCTTTGCAGCATTTCGTCATATTCTTCTGAATCCAACTGCTCCAAGGCATTCTGTATCAGTTCCTGTGCCACTTCCTTTTCGCGCAGGGCATAAGTGATCTTCACACGCCCCCAATGATTATAACGCATCTTGTCACGGGCAAAGGCAACAGCAAAACGCTCCTCGTCTATAAAGCGCTCCTGCAACAGATGGGCCATAATCGAAGCCGTCTGAGTATCCTGTGCTCCCCAGGTCTCCAACTTCCGGGCTACCTCACAGCAACAACGCTCGGCCTGAATGCAATAACGCTCGGCCTTATCGGTCAATTCTTTTTCTGACAATTCTTTCATCTTCGGCATTTTATCATTCGGTCGTTTCCAAACTGATCCTGACGGATCTGGATTTCCTGATATCCCATCCCTGCAAGCATCTGCCGGGTGGCAGCACCATAAGCCCGGTTTATCTCAAAATAGAGATATCCTCCAACACATAAATGCTCCAAGCCCGCCTGCGCTATGGCGCGGTAAAACAACAGCGGATCGTCATCGGGCACAAACAAGGCCGTGTGAGGTTCATGGTCCAGCACGTTCGCCGTCATCTCTTCACGTTCCCGATTGCAGATATAGGGTGGATTACTCACCCAAACATTCCATTTCGGCTGGTTCGCCAGAGACCTCGGATGCAGGATGTCTTCCTGAAAAAAGTCTACCGAAGCCTCCAAACGTTCCGCATTCTCACGGGCCACATTCAAGGCGCCTTCACTGATATCACAGGCCGACACGGCAGCCTGAGGCAGAAAGCACGCCAGAGAAACAGCGATGCAACCGCTACCCGTACCCAAATCCAGCATGCGCGGAGCATCCGGAAACGACGGCGCATCCGCAACAATCCAATGCACCAGTTCCTCGGTCTCCGGCCGGGGAATCAGCACATTACGGTTCACCAGAAAACTCCGGCCACAAAATTCGGTTTCTCCCAAAATATACTGAACAGGCTCATTTTCCAACAAACGGGATACAATATTTTCAAAATCATCCCGTTCTTCTTTAGAGAATTCCCTATCTTTGCCCAAACAATAGTCCAAACGGGTATAATGAAACCGGCTTTCGAAGACCCAACGCGCGATAGCAGCAGCCTCACCGGTTGGATAACAGGCCAGAAGCTTTTCTTGCAGATATTGCAGTTCTTTTTTCACAAGCTGATTGTTTTATTTAGTACCAGTAGAAGTAAATTTGATATATCCATACAAACATAACACTATTTTTCGAAGAAGCGAAATGGAATTTAAAGAAATATATATGGACCGCTGCCTGCAACTGGCACGCAACGGCGCCTTGACAACTGCTCCCAATCCGATGGTGGGAGCCGTTATCGTTTGGCAGGATCAGATTATCGGAGAGGGATATCACATCCGTTGCGGCGAAGGACATGCCGAAGTGAACGCCATAGCCTCTGTAAAGAACCCGGAATTGCTGCGCGAATCAACCATGTACGTCAGTCTGGAGCCCTGCGCCCACTACGGCAAGACGCCTCCTTGCGCCGACCTGATTGTAGAGAAGCAGATTCCCAGAGTAGTTATCGGCTGCCGGGACCCGTTTGCCAAAGTTGCCGGAAGAGGCATCCAAAAGCTGCTGGATGCCGGGATAGAAGTGGTTGTAGGTGTCAAGGAAAAAGAATGCCTGGAGCTGAACAAGCATTTCATAACCTTCCATCAGTACAAACGGCCGTTTATCACGCTGAAATGGGCCGAATCGGCCGATCGTTATCTGGATACCTTACGCACTGACTATCAGCAGCCGGCCTATGCTTTCTCCACCCCGGAAACCCTCACGCTGGTTCATAAAAGAAGAGCCGAGCATCAGGCCATTCTGGTTGGAGGAGCCACAGCCCTGAAAGATAACCCTTCGCTGAACGTGAGACATTGGGGCGGCCGTCAGCCTCTGCGCCTCGTTATCGACACGCACGGCAATCTGCCGGAAAACCTGAAACTTTTTCAGGATCAGGCGCAACCGACCCGAATCTATACCTATCACCGATACCAGAATGAGCAGAATCTGCCCCAACACGTGTCTTTCAGAATCTTGAATCCGGAAGAAAACCTGCTCCGGCAGATTCTGGACGATCTGTATCAAAGCAATATCCTTTCGCTGCTGGTTGAAGGCGGTGCCGCCACCCTGCAACAGTTCATCACCCAGGAACTGTGGGACGAGATCTATGTGGAACGCTCTCCGGTATGCCTGAAAGAGGGTGTTCCCGCACCACAACTTCCCGAGAAAAAAGGAGCCGGAATCACCCGTTATCACCATCATGAGATTTTACGTTTTGCGCAGAATCTGGGAGTCTGCAAGGATTCATTATGACACGATTAAGGGGCAAAAAGAAACAGAACTCTAGTTTTTATCCATAATTTTAGATAATTCAACGAATTAATTTTCGCTAAAGAAAAAAATGTGAGTATTTTTGCGAAATTAAAAATCAATATCTATTTTAAGAAATCCACAATGAGAAAAATTTTCCTTCCGATCATTGCGTTACTCGCTTGTATGTTAGGGTCATGCAGCGACGAAATCGACTATACACTGAGCAACGACTGCATCATCACGGGATTTACCTTAGGACAGGTAAAGCGCACGATGCACACCACAGATGCAGACGGCAACGACAGCACTTACACCATCAATTATTCCGGAGGATACTATCCAATGACCATTGATCAGATTAACAACAAAATCTACAATCAGGATTCATTACCCTACGGAAGCGATCCAAGCAGCATTCTGGCTTCTCTCTCATGTGTGGGTAGCGTGGCCTACTGCATCGCCGGAGAGGCAGAACCGGAATGGAAGATGTACAGCTCTTCCGACTCTATCGACTTTTCTTATCTGCTGAAGTTCCGTGTGATGTCGAACGACGGAAAGGCATATCGGGATTACGAAGTCAAACTGAATGTTCATCAGCAGGATGGAGAAGAGTTTGTCTGGCAGAAGGTTTCAGAGAATGCGCCTTTTGAGGATATGAAACAGACCAAGGCTGTGTTCTGGAACAACCAGATCTTCGTTTTGGGCCGTAAGGACGGAGCCATCTACGCATCACGTCAGGAGCAGAACCAATGGACGCTGATACCGACCAGCGGATGTGAACTGGCAGAAATAAGTTCCCTGACCGTGCTGAACAACAAGCTGTATCTGAACACAACGGACGGCCGGATTCTGGTATCCGAGAACGGCAGCATCTGGTCGCCGGCAGGCAACGGCCTCAGCATTGACCATCTGATTGCCGCTACAGAAAACAGACTGTTTGCCCTGGCAGGAGGAGAAATCGTATATTCCAAAGATGCGGGCATCAACTGGGAAAAAGACTCCATCGATACCCCTTCGGCATGGCTTCCTACTCAGGATGTCACCGGTATCTATTACGAACTGAATAACGGCAACCAGCAAATGGTGCTGGCCGGAAACCGAGCACCGGAAGTCTTTGCACAAGACACCACCGCTATGGTATGGAGCAAACTGTTCCTGACACAAAGCCAGAAGGAGCAGCCATGGATTTATTATCCGGTAACCGCCGAAAATACCTTCCCATGCCCGAATCTGAGCAACTTGTCTTTAGTTCGCTACAACAATAACATCATCGCACTGGGCGGTACTCCGGTAAACGGAACCGGCGGCATTGCCTACAACAAGCTCTATGTCAGCAAAGACAACGGCATTACCTGGAAGGAAGACGAAGACATCGTCATGCCGTATACCATCAAAGGAACCTCAGAATGTGTGGCAGCCACAGCCGATGACGACCAGTTTATCTGGCTGATTTGTGGCAAGAACGTCTGGAAAGGACGCCACAACGAACTGGGATTTAATTAAAAGAAAAGGGAGCAGCCCATTCAAACGTATCCAAGCATGAAAAAGAGCATTTTCTTCTGGCTTCTGCTGCTCGTCACAGGAACAACCCTGCCGGCTCAGGAGCTGGAGTACAAAATGGAACTGGGCGGAGCCTTGGGCGGCAGTTTCTATCTGGGAGACCTGAACAGCACACCTTTCCGGAATCTGGGAGGCAGCGGAGGTATTCTGGCCCGATATATCCTCAATCCGAGAATGGCCGTAAAAGGAAATCTCTTTATGGGACACATCAAGGGAGACAACCAGAAGGTCTTTATCCCGGAAGACGGCCATACCCCTTCGGAAAACGGAGGAAACGCGGCCCATGTTGCCTTCACGCGCAATGTGTTCGATCTGGGAGCCCAGTTCGAATTCAACTTCTGGGGCTACGGCATGGGCAACAGTTATAAAGACAACAGTCGCATCACACCGTATATGCTGGCCGGAGTGGGACTGACCTTTGCTCCCAAGCCGGCAGATATCGTTGTGGGATTCAACATTCCCATTGGCGTGGGAGTAAAATATAAACTGAAAGAAAGAATAAACATAGGATTTGAATGGAGCGTACGGTTCACCACGAGCGATGCTCTGGACACCACGAATCCAAACGGAGCACAGGTGATTCATCCCTACGGCATCACAGCCAAAGGATTCAAGAACAAGGACTGCTACTCGCTGAGCCTGTTCTACATCACCTATGATTTATTCCCCAAATATAGATTATGTAATAATTAGTCATATGTCTTATAAAGAACAAATAGATAAATCGCGCATCCCCGAACATATTGCTATCATTATGGACGGGAACGGTCGTTGGGCCAAAGCACAAGGACTGCCACGCACTGCCGGACATCAACAGGGAGTGGAAATCGTAAAGAAAATCACAGAGGAGGCCACAAGACTGGGTGTGAAATATCTGACCTTATATACCTTCTCAACCGAGAACTGGAACCGGCCGGCTGCCGAAGTGGCTGCGCTCATGGGACTCATTCTGGACCATCTGGAGGAGGAAATCTTCATGAAGAACAATGTGCGTTTCCGAGTAATCGGCGACCAGTCAAGACTGCCCGAAAGCGTACAGAAACGCCTGGACGAGTGCATGGAGCGCACAGCACAGAACGACAAGATGACCATGGTCATTGCGCTCAGCTACTCTTCCCGCTGGGAAATCACACAGGCCGTAAAAAATATCGCACAGGAGATTCAGGAAGGCAAACTCAGTGCTGGAGAAGTTTCGGAAGAAGTGATCTGCAAGCACCTGAACACCAACTTCATGCCCGATCCGGACCTGCTGATCCGCACCGGAGGTGAATTGCGCATCAGCAACTATCTGCTGTGGCAGTGTGCATATACCGAACTGTATTTCTGCGACACATTCTGGCCCGACTTTGACGAAGAGGAATTCTGCAAGGCCATCGTAGACTATCAGTCGCGCGAAAGAAGATTCGGAAAAACCAGCGAACAAGTGGCAGAACAATAAAGGACTCAAACACATGAAACAGAAATTCATAATAGGACTGACAACCGCAATCCTTTGCGGCAACATTACCTCATCGTGGGCACAAGACGACAAACATATTCAAATCAAACCAGACATTGAATATTCCAGAACACCGATAGAATGTACCATCGGTGGTATTCGTGTGGACGGAGTCCAGAACTACGACGACTACTTGCTCATCGGAATCTCTGGTCTGTCTGTAGGACAGAAAATCAGTTTGCCGGGTGAAGAGATCACCCAGGCCGTAAAACGCTACTGGAAAAACGGTTTCTTCTCCAATGTAAAGATTGAAGTAGACAGTATCGTAGACCAGAAGGCCTATCTGCACATCCAGCTCAGCCAGCGCCCCAGAATCTCACAGATCAACTACAACGGCGTGAAAAAGTCGGAAAAGGAAGACCTGGAAGCCAAACTGGGACTGATCAAAGACGCACAGCTCACTCCGAACATGCTGGACCGGGCCGAGATTCTTGCCAAAAAATATTTTGATGAAAAAGGTTACAAGAATGCGGAAGTGCATTTTGTACAGCGTGATGACGCAAACGAAAAGAATAAAGTGATTCTGGATGTCAATGTAGACAAAAAATCCAAAATCAAGATCAACCAGATCATTCTGGACGGCAACAAGGCTTTGAGCGAAAAGCAGATCAAGGGTACCTTGTTCAAACCGGGTGCCTTCAAGAAAACCAATGAGAAGGGAAAAGTTGCCAGCTGGTTCCGCACCAAGAAGTTTGTCCCGGAAAAGTATGAAGAGGACAAGCAGAACCTGATTACCAAATACAATGAACTGGGTTACCGTGATGCCATGATCGTAACCGACAGTGTTTGGAATCACGACGACAAGACCGTCAACATTTATGTAAAGATTGACGAAGGACAGAAATACTACCTGCGCGACATTTCGTGGGTAGGTAACACCTTATATAATACGGAATATCTGAACCGACTGCTCAAGCTGAGCCGGGGAGACGTCTATAACCAGACTGAGCTGAACAAGCGTCTGAACATGGACGAGGACGCCATCGCCAACCTGTATCTGAACAACGGTTACGTGTTCTCAACCATTGATCCGGTGGAAATCAATATCGACGGAGACTCGATTGACCTGGAAATCCGTATCACGGAAGGTACTCAGGCCACCATCAAGCACGTCAAGATCTCCGGTAACGACCGCGTTTACGAAAATGTCGTGCGCCGTGAGCTCCGTAACAAGCCGGGCGACCTGTTCAGCAAGGAGGCCTTGGAGCGTTCTTATCGTGAAATCGCTTCTATGGGACACTTTGACCCGGAAAACATTCAGTATGACATCCAGCCGGATCCCGAAACCGGAACCGTGGACCTGTCATGGGGTCTGACTTCCAAATCAAACGACCAGATTGAGTTCTCACTGGGTTACGGACAGACCGGTGTGATCGGACGTATCGGCTTGAAGTTCTCCAACTTCTGCATGGCCAACCTCTTCAATAAGGACGGTCTGCGCCGCGGTATTCTGCCGCAGGGTAACGGAGAAACCTTCAGTATCAGCGGTGAAACCAACGGACAGTACTATCAGTCTTACAGCGTCAGCTATCTGAACCCGTGGTTCGGCGGCAAGCGCCCGAACAGCCTCTCCTTCTCGGCCTTCTACTCCAAGCAGACCGAGGTGAACGACCGCTACTATAACGAAGCCTACTACAACAGCTACTATAACTATCTGTACGGACTCGGTTCCACCAGTTCGAACTATTATGAGAACTTCTACGACCCGGACAAATACGTCAAGGTATTCGGAGTTTCTCTCGGATGGGGTAAGCGTCTGCGCTGGCCGGACGACTACTTCACCATGATGACGAGCCTGTCGTACAACCGTTATGTGCTGAAAGACTGGAGATACTTCCTGATTGCCAACGGTACTTGTAACAACATCAACCTGAACCTGACCATCGGACGTAACTCTACCGACAACCAGATTTATCCGAGACGCGGTTCCGAGTTCTCGTTCTCCGTATCACTCACTCCGCCGTATTCTCTGTTCGACAACGTAGACTACAAGTCTTTGGGTAACGACTACCAGAGCTCAACCTACCAGAGCGAGCTGCAGAAGAAATACAAATGGGTGGAATATCACAAGTGGAAATTCAAGAGCAAGACCTATACGGCTCTTACCGGAAAGAACAAGTGTCCGGTGTTGATGACCCGAGTGGAATTCGGTATCGTGGGTTCTTACAACCAGTATAAGCCTTCGCCATTCGAAACCTTCTATGTGGGTGGTGACGGAACCTCGGGATACTCATCCAACTACGCTACCGAAACCATCGGTCTGCGCGGTTACTCCAACGGTTCTCTCACTCCGAACGGTTATACGGGATATGCTTACGACCGCTTCACTCTGGAACTCCGCTATCCGCTGATGCTCCAGACCTCTACCAACATCTACGCCCTGGCCTTTGTTGAGGGTGGTAATGCCTGGAACAGCGTGAAGAAGTTCAATCCGTTCGACATGAAGCGCTCTGCCGGTGTGGGTGTGCGTATCTTCCTGCCGATGGTCGGACTGATGGGTATTGACTGGGCATACGGATTCGACAAAGTGTTCGGAACGAAGGGTGGCAACAACTTCCACTTTATCTTAGGACAAGAATTTTAAACAAGGAGGTTTTTATGAAAAAACTAATATGGATTCTGCTGGTGATGCTGTCATTCGGCATGCCAGAAGTCAAGGCTCAGAAATTTGCCTTAGTGGATATGGAATATATCCTGAAAAAGATACCGGCCTACGAACGGGCCAACGAACAGCTGAATCAGGTTTCCAAGAAGTGGATGGCCGAGGTAGATGCCCTGAATACCGAGGCACAGACCCTCTACAAGAACTACCAGAGCGAGGCTGTGTTCCTGAGCAACGAGCAGAAAACCGAAAAGGAGAATGCCATCGTGGCCAAAGAGAAAGAGGCTGCCGAGCTGAGAAAGAAATATTTCGGTCCGGAAGGCGAACTCTTCAAGAAGCGCCAGAGCCTGATGGCACCGATTCAGGACGAAATCTACAACGCCATCAAGGATATCTGCGACTCCAAGGGCTATTCCCTGATTCTGGACCGTGCATCAGATGCCGGCATCATTTTCGCATCGCCCAAAGCAGATATTAGCAATGAAGTGCTTGCTAAATTAGGATATTCAAACTAACATTCGTATTTTTGCAATCGCTTAGAACGAAAATAAATAACTTAAAATAGAAAAATAATGAAAAAATTAATTTTAGTATGCCTTCTGTTGGCTCCGCTGACAGTTTTCGCACAGAAGTTCGGACATTTCAACTCGGCTGACATCATCCAGGCTATGCCGGAATATCAGACCGCACAGACAGAACTGCAGAACCTGCAGAAGCAGTATGAAGAGGACCTGAAGCGCATGCAGGACGAGTTCCAGAAGAAGGCTGCCGAGTATGAGAAGGAAAGAGCCAACCTTTTGGACAACGTACGCCAGCGCAGAGAGACTGAGCTGACTGACTTGCAGCAGCGCATCCAGCAGAGCTACCAGGACAACCAGATGGCTCTCCAGAAAGCCTCTCAGGAAAAGATGCAGGCCATTACAGACAAAATGCTGAACGTAATCAAGGAAATCGGTCAGGCCGGTAATTACGTTTACATCATGGATGTTACTGCCGGTGTTCCTTACATCAGCACTACCCTGAGCACAGATGTAACCGCTGACATCAAGAAGAAACTGGGATTGCAGTAAAAACAAACGATAAATAACAGAACAAGAGGAGGTTTTTTGAAATCTCCTCTTTTATTTTTTCTACAGTATTCCTCTTTTTTCATCCAAAAGAATTACTTTTGCAATAATCATAAAAAAAATATCTATGCTGAAAAGAATATTCTTCTCCCTGCTTTGCCTTTGGACGCTCTCGGCTGCCGGACAAATCCGTTTCGGCTACCTGAGCTATCAGAAGGTCATCGCCATGATGCCTGAATATAAGAGTATTACCGAAAAACTGAATACACTCAAAGACAAGTGTAACGAAGAAGCCAAAAAGTCGGAAGACGAGCTGGAACGGAAATATGCCGAGTTTCTGCAAGGACAGAGGGACTTTCCGGAGAACATTCTTCAGAAACGCCAGAACGAACTGCAGTCGCTCATCAACAGCGGCCTCATGTTCCGCCGGGAAACCGAACTGCTTCTGAGAAACGCCGAAAGAGACATGCGCAAGGAAGTGGAAAACAAACTGAACCAGGCCATCGAAAGCGTGGGACAGGAACAGGGACTGGCTTTCATCCTGAATACCGACAACAATGCATGTCCTTTCATCAACAAGAGCAGCGGACTGGACATCACTTATAACGTGCTGGTAAAACTCGGACTGGCCAAGGCGCAGCCGATAGCCGTTCCGGAATCAACCACCATCATTCAGAAAACCGACAGCGTTGCCCCGCAGAGCGATCCCAAACAAGCCATCGATTCTACCGTAACGGAAAACGGCTTCCTGCAGCATGTTGACGACTCCCTGCTCAAAACCATTAACCCTTCAGACAAATAAGACAGTATGAACAACGGCACACTTCCCACCCAGCCGGGACCAATAGGAATTTTCGATTCCGGATATGGAGGACTGACCATACTCCGACAAATACGGCAGTTTCTGCCTCAATATGACTATCTGTATCTGGGAGACAACGCACGCGCTCCCTATGGCACACGCTCCTTTGAGATTGTCTATGAATTTACCTTGCAGGCCGTAAAGAAACTATTCTCTATGGGATGCCATCTGGTGATTCTGGCCTGCAACACGGCGTCGGCCAAGGCTCTGAAAAGCATTCAGGAAAAGGACCTGCCCTTGCTGGACCCCAACCGGAGGGTGCTCGGAGTGATCCGCCCCACGGCCGAATGCATCGGCGACATCACGCAGACAAGACATATCGGCATTCTGGCAACTCAGGGAACCATCAATTCGGAATCTTACCCGCTGGAGATTCACAAGCTTTTTCCCGACATTGTGGTCAGCGGAGAAGCCTGCCCCATGTGGGTGCCTCTCGTAGAAAACAATGAATTCGACTCTCCGGGAGCCGATTATTTCGTGCAGAAGCGCATCGGCAACCTGCTCCGGAAGGACCCGGAGATTGACACCATCATTCTCGGATGCACGCATTATCCGTTGCTGCTGAACAAGATTCTGAAATATACACCGCGCACCATCAAGATCATTCCGCAGGGCGACTACGTGGCTGCCAGCTTGAAGAAGTACCTGCAGCGCAACGAAAGCATTGAGGCCAACTGTACGCGTAAGGGCACCTGCCGCTTCCTGACTACCGAATCGGTGGAGAAATTCGAGGAGTCTGCCTCGATATTCCTGCGCGACAGAATCGTGGCTGAGCGCATTACTCTGGAATGAGCCTACACTTCCCCTACCAGGCACCTGAAAGAGCCGGAGAATGGCTTTCCGGGCCTTTCTGAAGGGGCTGAAAAAACATCCTGATGAAATGAAAAAAGCATTTCGATGATTTGAAGAAATCATCGTGATGAAATCATAAAGCTGCACGCACCTCCCCAAAGGGCGATGAAGCAGCACAGAGAAAAAACAGAAGGAGCTGCATGACGATGATGCCATGCAGCTCCTTCTGTATGTTTATACTTATTAATCGATCAGGCGCTTGCCCAGATAGCGTATCGGCAGCCAGAGGGCCACATAGCCCACCAGAACTACGGTGACAAACACCAGCAGCAGATCGCCCCAATATACACTGACAGGATAAGCATCGACCAGGAAGAGACCTGTAGAAGAACCCATCTTGATCAGACCAAAGGTCTGTTGCAGCCAGCATAACAGCAATCCGAGCAACAGGCCGACCACGGCTCCCAGTGTGGAAATCATGCGGCCTTCGTACAGGAAGATCCGGATAATCTGACTGTCATTGGCACCCAGATTGCGCAACGTGTGCACATCGTCTTTCTTGTCAATAATCAGCATCGAAACCGAACCGATAATGTTGAAGCAGGCAATCAGCAGAATGAATGTGAGGAAGATATAGGCAATCAGTTTCTCCACCTTCATGATGCGGAACATGTCGGCCTGCTGTTCATAACGGTCCAGCACCTTAAAGCGGTCTGCTCCCAACAGGTCCTGAATCCTGTGCTTGGCATCCTCCACATCCACATGATCCTTCAGCTTCAGGTCTATCGACGACACCATATCGGGCTGGTCGAACAGATGGCGCGCAAACTCAATGGAGGTGAGAATGTAATGACTGTCGTACTTCTCCATATTCACCGAGAAAACCACTCCCGAAGAGTTCAGCTCGCTCTGACGGAAGGCCGTGGTAGGATTTGCCACATTGATCTGCGCTCCCTTTTTCGGAGCATAAATCTGAAGCGGCTCCTCAAAATAAGCGCCCACTCCCAGAGAATTTGCCAAACCGATACCGAGCACACCATACTGCAACACATCGGCATGCAACACAAAGGAACCTTCTCCGTAAAGCAATTTGTTGATGTCGGTCAGTTCAGAAAACTGGTCCTCCACTCCTTTGATGCTGACCATCACCTGACGGTTCTTGTAAACGGCAAGGGCATTGTCTTCCAGACATTCGGAAAACAGGGCAATGTCTTTGTCGCCACGCAGTTTCTGAATGGCCGGGTCGTTTCTATGAAACACCTTTCCCTCTACCGGCACAATCTTCAGTTGCGGGTCGAAGGCGGTAAAAAAAGAGGCTACCAGATCCTGAAACCCGTTGAACACCGACAGGGTGCATACCAGCGCCATCGTGGTAAAGGCTACTCCGCACACCGAAATCAAGGAAATGATGTTAATGGCATTGTGCGTTTTCTTCGAGAACAGATAGCGTTTGGCAATATAATAAGGAAAGTTCGCCATAATTCATTATCTGGAAAGAAACCGGTCAGTCTTCCGCTTCCGGCTGCTGACCGATAGTACGGGAATCTCCCTCTACATTATTTAATAAGTGATCAATGTTTTCGATGTAATCCAAAGAATCATCCAGGAAGAATTTCAGTTCGGGGATAATGCGCAACTGATAGCGCACTCTCTTGCCCAGTTCAAAACGAATGGCCTTGGCATTCTCATTGATGTTCTTGATGATTTCCTCGGCCTTGGCACTCGGAAATACACTAAGATACACACGGCAAATGCTCATGTCGGGACTGATGCGGCACACACTGACCGTTACCAGCACTCCCTTCATCACCTTCGTCTGGAGCATAAAAATCTCGCTTAATTCCTTTTGAATCAAACGAGCTATCTTGTTTTGTCTGGTTGTTTCCATATCTTTTATTCCTTTTTTCTAATAATAGTCAATCCGTCGCGCATCGGAAGGATTACCTTCTCCACACGCTCGTCGGCAGCTACAAAATCATTGAAATGCATGATTCCCTTGGTCTGGAGATCGTTGGCATGGGGCTGCTCCTCGAGCACATGCCCGTCCCACAAGGTATTGTCGGCCAGAATATATCCACCGGGAGATAACTTGGAAAGCACCAATTCGTAATAATCCAGATAACGCCGCTTGTCTCCGTCAATAAAAGCCAGATCAAACACGATATCCATATCGGGCAGAAGCTTCAGGGCATCGCCGATATAAAAACGGATCTTGTCTGCATAATCGGACCCTTCGAGCCAGGGACGGGTAAAGTCCTCCTGCTCATCATTGATCTCGAACGTGTGCAGCATAGATCCTTCGGGCAGTCCTTCGGCCAGACATAAGGCGGAATATCCGCTATAGGTACCTATTTCCAAAACCTGTTTCGGGCGTATCATGCGTACAAACATCTTCAGCATACGCCCCTGAAGGTGGCCTGAAGCCATTCGGGGACGCAGTAAATGTACATGCGTCGCCCGATATAATGCTTTCAGGTATGTTCCTTCCGGATCAATATGGTTCAGGATATATTCATCCAAAAGATCCGTTTCTTTCATCTGTCGATGTTTATGAATTAAAGATAACGGTTGCGGTTTGGCAACACGTAATCCATGGCATATTTCAAGACATCACCCACAACGTTGATTTCGAGGAATGAAGTCTGGGCACCCTGCTTGCCACCGCTCAGGTAAGCCACCATTTCGTTTTCTGTCAGTACTCCGTCGTCGAGCAGCTTGCGCAATGCGGCAAAATAGTATGCCTGTCCGTTGGCCTTCTCCGGCATATAGATTGCCTCAACACCGTAAGACAGTGCCAAATGACGCATGGTCTTTTCCTTGTAGCAGATTGCCAGCACCGGATACTTGCCTCTGAAGGCAGCCAGGTTGCGGGCCATTCTGCCGCTGAAGCTATCAGTAATGATTGCGCGGATCGGAAGCTTGGTAGTAGCCTTCACAGCCTGCTTGGCCAGGAATGCGGTTACGTCGGTTCCTTCTTCCAGCGGAATGCGGATATCGTTTTCTGAGAGCTTGTCCTTCTCTGCCTGAGCAGCAATCTTGGCCATGGTGCGGACAGCCTCTACCGGATATTTTCCGTAAGCAGTCTCACCGCTCAGCATCAATGCATCGGTACGGTAATAGATGGCGTTGGCAATATCGGTTACCTCGGCACGGGTTGGACGCGGGTTGTTGATCATGGTGTGCAGCATCTGAGTGGCTACGATAACCGGCTTCTTGGCCAAGATACACTTTCTGATCAACTGGCGCTGGATACCCGGAATGCGCTCCTGCGGTACCTCGATACCCAGGTCTCCACGGGCAACCATCACACCGTCGGCAACTTCCAGAATCTCGTCGATGTTGTCCACACCTTCCTGATTCTCAATCTTGGCAATGATACGGATATCGCTGCCGTATGCATCCAATATCTGACGGATATCCATCACATCCTGCTTGTTTCTTACGAAAGAGTGAGCGATGAAATCAATGTCCTTCTCGATGGCATAAAGAATGTTGTTACGGTCTTTCTCGGTCAATGAAGGCAGATTGATTCTCACACCCGGCACATTCACACTCTTGCGGCTTCCCAAAGTAGCGTCGTTGCAGATTTCGCAAGTCAGAGCCTCATCGGTCTTCTCGGTAACGCGCAGATCCAGCTCACCGTCGTCCATGAGAATCTCATCACCTACATTCAGGTCGTTCACAAAATTAGTGTAAGTCACGGCAATACAGTCCTTGGTGGTTTTCAGTTCCGGATTACCCACAATACGAACCACATCACCGGTCTTGAAATCAATTGATCCGTCGGCGCATTCAGTTGTACGCACCTCCGGGCCTTTGGTATCCATCAAAATGGCAATACGGTTGGATACCGTACGCACATTGGCAATCAATCTCTCGAATCCTTCTCTGTTTGCATGAGCCGTATTCATGCGTACTACATTCATACCTGCTTCGTACAAAGCACGAATAAAGTCTACGTCACATCTCAAATCAGAAATGGAAGCTACGATTTTTGTCTGTTTAAGCATCATAATCACTTAGTATTTAATATCATTTTTTATTTTCAAAAGTGCCTCTACTGCCAGACGGTAGGAGTCCAGCCCAAAGCCACAAATTACTCCCTTGCAGGCTGCGGAAATCATAGATACGTGCCGAAAAGCTTCTCTCTGGTGAACATTGCTGATATGAACTTCAATGACCGGAGCGGGAACAGCCCGTATGGCATCCTGAAGCGCAATGGAAGTATGCGTATAAGCGCCGGCATTCAACACGATTCCTTCATAGTCAAAACCTACCTCTTGAATCACATTAATCAGTTCTCCTTCTACGTTACTCTGAAAGTAATCGAACTCCACCTCGGGATACTGCGCTTTCAGTTGCTCGTAAAAGTCTGAGAACGGGACAGAACCATAGATGCCGGGCTCTCTTTTACCCAGCAAGTTAATGTTCGGTCCGTTAATGATTTGTATTCTCATGTTTTATTCTCTATATTTGTGAAAATTTGGGTACAAAGTTAGCAAAAAGAATGGAATATCCCGCAAAAAATCAGCAGAACTATCTGTCAATAGATAAAAGTATATTACGCAGATACAACCAATATCTTCAGTTGGAGAAATCCTTGTCGCCAAATACACTCGAAGCCTATCAAAATGACTTGAATCATTTACTGGAATTTCTGCAGGAGAAGAACCTCTGTTACAAAAATGTTACAATCGAAGATTTACAGCATTTTTGTGCCGTTCTGATCGATCTGGGAATCAGCGCCCGTTCCCTGGCCCGCACCCTGTCCGGCCTGCGGTCTTTTTATCGCTTTCTGCTCCTGGAAGGAGAAGTTGAAAATGACCCAACGGAGCTGTTGGAAGGTCCCAAGATAGCCCGCCATATTCCCGATGTTCTGACAGTAGAGGAAATAGACCGAATGATCTCTTGCATAGACCTTTCCAAACAGGAAGCACAACGCAATCGGGCCATATTGGAGGTGCTGTACAGCTGCGGCCTGCGTGTCAGCGAGTTATGTCAGTTGAAACTCTCCAGCCTGTATCTTGATGAAGGGTTTATCCGCGTCGAAGGAAAAGGCAACAAGGAACGCCTGGTACCCATCTCCGAAAAAGCAATCAAGGAACTGAATTTCTGGTTTTCCGAACGGGTTCATATCCCCATAAAACCTGGAAACGAAGATTATGTTTTCGTCAGTTTCCGGAGAGGCGGCGCATTGACCCGCGTCATGGTATTCTATATCATCAAAGAACTGGCAGAACGTGCTGGTATACACAAGAGTATCAGTCCACATACATTCCGTCATTCCTTTGCCACTCATCTGCTGGAAGGAGGGGCAAACCTGCGGGCCATACAAAGCATGCTCGGCCATGAGAGCATTGGAACCACAGAGATATATACTCATATCGACACCGCAAGAATCCGCGAAGAAATCCTGAATCACCACCCTCGAAACATCAACAAAAAGGAAATCAAAGGATAAAAAAGACACGAAAAACGTACTTTTATTATTTTTTTTGCAAGTTTTCAGTCTAATAAATCTCTTTGTTGGACAAAGTTACTTATCTTTGCAACTGCAACGAATAACATAATTTAAGTTAGTATGCGTAAAAATTTTTATTTAGCAATGACAGTGGTGTCTGCATTGGCATTCACCTCTTGTAAAAAGTTGGGCGCTTTGTCAGCCGACAACTTTACAGTGACTCCTACTCCATTGGAAAGCGTAGCTGGTCAGGTACCGGCAACAATTAACGGTCAGTTCCCAGAGAAGTACATGAAGAAAAAAGCCGTTGTAACTGTTACTCCGGTTTTGAAGTACGAAGGTGGCGAAGCAACTGGTGCCAGCGCAACATTCCAGGGTGAGAAAGTAGACGGTAACAACCAGACTATTTCTTACAAGATGGGTGGAAACTACACCATGAAGAGCATTTTCGATTTCGTACCAGCTATGCAGAAGTCAGATTTGTATCTGAAGTTCGAGGCTAAAGTTGGAAAGAAGTCTGTTACAATCCCTGAAGTTAAGATCGGTTACGGTGTAGTTGCTACTTCAGAACTGTTGAAAAACACTTTGGCTTCTGCTAATCCTGCTATCGCTCCAGACGGATTCCAGCGCATTATCAAGCAGCGTCAGGAAGCTACTATCAAGTTCTTGATCCAGCAGGCAAACATCCGCAACAGCGAGTTGTCTTCTACTTCTATCAAGGACTTCATCAAGACTTTGAAGGAAATCAAGGCTGACCAGAAGGGTAAGGCTCTGAACGATATCGAAATTTCTGCTTACGCTTCTCCAGATGGTGCTTTGGATCTGAACACTCGTTTGGCTGAGAACCGTCAGAACAACTCTGAGAAATATGTAAACAAGGAGTTGAAGGCTAACAAGATGGAGAGCGACATCAAGACTAAATATACTGCTGAGGACTGGGACGGATTCCAGGAATTGGTTTCTCAGAGCAACATCCAGGACAAGGACGTTATCTTGCGTGTATTGTCTATGTATAAAGAGCCAGAAGAAAGAGAAGCACAGATCAAGAACATGTCTGCCGTATTCCAGGAACTGGCTGAGACCGTACTTCCAGAATTGCGTCGTGCCCGCTTGACTATCAACTATGAGTTGATCGGCCGCAGCGATGACGAAATCCTGGCACAGTTCAAGTCAGACGCCAGCAAGCTGAGCAACGAAGAAGTTCTTTACGGAGCAACTTTGGTAAGCACTCCTGCTGAGAAGGAAGCTTGGTATCAGAAAGCTACTCAGTTGTATGCAAACGACTACCGCGCTTACAACAACCTGGCTCAGTTGGCTTATGCCAAGGGTGATTTGAGCACTGCAGAAAGCTATTTGAACAAGGCTAAGTCTTTGAAGGCTGACGCTAGCGAAGTAAACACTAACTTGGCTTTGATCGCTTTGGCTAAGGGTGATGTTTCAACTGCTGAGACTTATATCGCTAAGGGTTCAGGTGCAGACTCATTCAAGGAGATCATGGGTAACATCCAGATCGCTAAGGGTAACTACCAGCAGGCTGCCAGCAACCTGGCTGGTGTAAACACCAACAGCGCTGCTTTGGCTCAGATCCTGAACAAGGATTATGCTTCTGCCAAGACTACTTTGAACAATGTGAAGAACGCTGACGCTTACACTTCTTACCTGAAGGCTATCGTAGCTGCCCGCACAAACGATGCAGCCGGTGTAAGCAGCAACTTGAGTGCAGCTATCAGCAAGGACGCTTCTTTGGCTAAGCGCGCTGCAACTGACCTCGAGTTCGCTAACTTCGCTTCTACCATTGAAAGCCTGGTTAAGTAATTAACACTCAGTTTTAAGAATGAAGAGAGTATTTCTCTATATTTTATCAGTATTCACCCTGCTCAGCTGTAGAAATTCTGAAGATCGCTTTTCATTAAGCGGAGAATTCAAGCACCTGCAGCAGGGTGAATTCTATATTTACAGTCCGGATGGCGCCATAGATCATCTGGACACGATAAAAGTAGTGGGCGGTGCATTTGACTATCAGATTCCCTTAAAGAACAAATCCACCCTCATGCTGCTCTACCCGAACTATTCGGAACACGTCATCTTTGCCGAAGGAGGAGAGGAAGTCAAGATCAAAGCCGATGCCCGCAAGCTGGGTGAAGCGGAAATCACCGGTACTCCGGCCAATGAAGAAATGACCCGCTTCCGCATAGAAAATCTGAAGAACAGCAAGGAACAAACCGCCCGGTCGGCCGAAAGCTATATCCGCAAGAACCCCACTTCAGATGTCAGCCTCTATCTGTTCAAGGAATATTTTCTGAATAATTCCGAAAGAGACGGAGCCAAAACTTTGGCCTTATACCAGATTCTGACCAAAGCTTTGCCCGATAATATGCGTCTGAAGGCCTTGCAGAACAAAATTCAAGGCATCAGCGGAACCACAATCGGAAAGAAACTGCCGGACTTCAAGCTCATCGGCATGAAGGGAGACACCATCAACACCTCGAAGCTGAAAGGAAAAGCTACCCTGATTTCCTTCTGGGCCAGCTGGCGCAATAGCGGATATGTCATTTACCAGTCACGAAAGTTGAAAAGAAAGTACGGCAACCAACTGGGACTCATTGCCTATTCGCTCGATATCAACCCCAAGATTCTGGAAAACAGTTTAAAGCGCGACAGTATCAACTGGCCGGTATACTGTGACTTCAAGGGATGGGACAACCCTTTATTACAGAAGCTGAATGTAAACGATATCCCCTATCACATTCTGATTGACTCGGAAAGAAAAATCATTGCGCGAGGAAGGAATATAGACAAGGATATCCTGCCGGAATTAGAAAAACAGCTCAAATAAACAGCCGAAAATACAGAACCTATCATTATGTTAGTCAAGGTTTATGGAGCAGCCATTCAAGGCCTCGAGGCAATCCCCGTGACCATTGAAGTGAACGCATCAAGAGGAATCAAGTTCTTTTTGGTGGGTCTGCCGGACAGTGCCGTCAAGGAGAGTCACGAGCGCATTATCTCGGCAATAGAAAACAGCGGGTATGAATTTCCGTCCAAGAGGATTGTGGTCAATATGGCTCCTGCCAGCATCCGCAAGGAAGGATCAGGCTATGACTTACCTCTGGCAATTGGCATCCTGGCCACCCAAGGCAGCGTGCGCACCGATCGTTTGGAACGTTTCATGATGGTGGGCGAGCTCAGTCTGGACGGAAGCATACAACCGGTTACCGGTGCCCTGCTGATGGCTATCAAGGCCCGTGCCCTGGGTTACGAAGGTCTGATCGTACCGGAACAGAATGTCTGTGAGGCTGCTGTCGTAAACCAGCTCAAAGTGTATGGTGCCAGTCATATCCGTCAGGTCATTGATTTCCTGAACGGAGAAGACAGCCTTATGCCCAAGATATTGGATACTCGCAAGGATTTCTATGAGAAGCAGGCCTTGCATGAATTTGACTTTGCCGATGTTAAAGGACAGGAACATGTAAAGCGTGCTCTGGAAGTAGCGGCTGCCGGCGGACACAATCTCATTATGATCGGTCCTCCCGGAAGCGGAAAATCCATGATGGCCAAGCGGTTGCCGTCTATTCTTCCTCCGCTGTCACTGGCCGAGAGTCTGGAAACAACCCAGATTCACTCCGTGGCCGGGAAATTGGGAAAAGATACTACCCTCATTGCCCAACGCCCGTTCCGCGCTCCGCATCACACCATTTCACAGGTGGCCCTTGTAGGAGGCGGTGCCAATCCGCAACCGGGCGAAATCAGTCTGGCGCACAACGGTGTGCTTTTCTGTGACGAGCTTCCGGAATTCTCGCGCGCCGCTCTCGAAGTGCTGCGCCAACCGCTCGAAGACCGGGTCATCAACATTTCCCGGGCCAAATATACCATCACCTATCCCTGTTCGTTCATGTTCGTAGCTTCCATGAATCCCTGTCCGTGCGGTTACTATAATGATCCAAACAAGACCTGCGTCTGCACGCCGGGACAGATCCAACGCTATCTGAACAAGATTTCCGGTCCGCTGTTAGACCGTATTGACCTGCAAATTGAAATCACGCCCCTCTCCTTTCAGGAACTTTCGCAAAAGGAGAAAGGCGAAAGCAGCGCTGCCATCCGCGAACGCGTCATCAAGGCACGCGCCATACAGTCCGAGCGCTATGCGCCCTACAAGGGAATACACTGCAACGCCCAAATGAACAGCAAGTTGCTGCATCTTTATGCCACTCCGTCGGAGAGCTGTCTGGAACTGCTGCGCCAAGCCATGAACCGACTGCAACTTTCGGCCCGAGCCTACGACCGCATTCTGCGTGTGGCTCGTACCATTGCCGATCTGGAAGGAAGCGCACAGATAGAAACGCACCATGTGGCCGAAGCCATCGGTTACCGCAATCTGGACCGCAGCAACTGGGGCGAATGACATACTGGAAAAAGATAACCGAAAAAGGCACCCGCAATCTGGGTGCCTTTTTCATTTTTTATCCGTATCTTTGTAAGCAAAACAGTAAATTAAACAAGAAACGATAAAATGGATAAGAAATTCAAAAGAACCACGGTAACATCGGCATTGCCATACGCCAACGGTCCGGTACACATCGGACACCTGGCCGGCGTCTATGTTCCGGCCGATATCTACGTAAGATATTTACGTTTGAAGAAAGAAGAAGTATTGTTCATTGGCGGATCGGACGAGCATGGTGTGCCCATCACCATCCGTGCCAAGAAAGAAGGCATCACTCCGCAGGATGTTGTAGACCGCTATCACACTTTGATCCGCGATTCTTTCAAGGAATTCGGTATTTCGTTCGACGTGTACGGACGCACCAGTTCGGAAATACACCGTCAGACTGCTTCTGAGTTCTTCAGAACCTTGTACGACAAAGGCGAGTTCATTGAGAAAACGTCTATGCAATACTATGACGAGGAGGCACAGACTTTCCTGGCCGACCGTTATATCACCGGAGAATGTCCGCACTGCCATGCCGAGGGCGCTTATGGCGACCAGTGCGAGAAGTGCGGTACCTCACTCTCTCCTACCGATCTGATCAACCCGAAGAGTGCCATCAGCGGTTCCAAACCGGTGATGCGCGAAACCAAGCACTGGTATCTGCCGCTCGACAAGCACGAAAGCTGGTTGCGCCAGTGGATTCTGGAAGACCACAAGGAATGGCGTAACAACGTGTACGGTCAGTGCAAGAGCTGGCTCGACATGGGCTTGCAGCCACGCGCCGTAAGCCGCGATTTGGATTGGGGTATTCCGGTGCCGGTTGAGGGTGCCGAGGGCAAAGTGCTGTATGTATGGTTCGACGCTCCTATCGGTTATATCAGTAACACAAAGGAACTGCTTCCGGATTCATGGGAAAAGTGGTGGAAGGATCCTGAAAGCCGTCTGGTACACTTCATCGGTAAGGACAACATCGTATTCCACTGCATCGTGTTCCCGGCCATGCTGAAGGCTGAGGGCAGCTACATTCTGCCGGACAACGTACCGAGCAACGAGTTCCTGAACCTGGAGGGCGACAAGATTTCCACTTCACGCAACTGGGCCGTATGGTTGCACGAATACCTGCGCGACTTTGAGGGCAAGCAGGACGTGCTGCGCTATGTGCTCACCGCCAATGCACCGGAAACTAAGGACAACGACTTTACCTGGAAAGACTTCCAGGCACGCAACAATAATGAGTTGGTAGCCGTTTACGGTAACTTCGTGAACAGAGCCCTGCAGCTCACTCAGAAATACTATAACGGTGTGGTACCGGCCTGTGGTGAACTGACCGAATACGATCAGGCTACCCTCGACGAGTTCAAGGATGTGAAGGTGAAGGTGGAAGAACTGCTCGACAACTTCAAGTTCCGCGACGCTCAGAAAGAGGCTATGAATCTGGCCCGCATCGGTAACAAGTACATCGCCGACTGCGAACCTTGGAAGGTCATCAAGACCGATCCGGAGCGCGTGAAGACCATCATCTACATCTCTTTGCAGCTCACCGCCAATCTGGCCATCGCTTTCGAACCGTTCCTGCCGTTCAGCAGCGAGAAACTGCGCCACATGCTGAATATGGAAACCTTCGAATGGGCACAGCTGGGTAACACCAACCTGTTGCAGGAAGGCCATCAGCTGAATCAGCCGGAGCTGCTCTTCGAGAAGATCGAGGATGCTGCCATCGAGGCTCAGATCCAGAAGCTGCTGGACACCAAGAAAGCTAATGAAGAAGCCAATTACAAGGCTGAGCCTATCAAGGAGAACATTCCGTTCGAGGACTTCGAGAAGCTGGATATCCGTGTCGGTACCGTATTGGAGTGTACCAAAGTGCCTAAGGCCGACAAGCTGCTTTGCTTCAAGATTGCCGACGGACTGGAGAACCGCACCATCGTTTCGGGTATTGCCAAATACTACAAACCGGAAGAGCTGGTGGGCAAGCAGGTTTGCTTCATCGCCAATCTGGCTCCGCGTAAGCTCAAGGGCATCGAAAGCCAGGGTATGATTCTCTCTGCCGTGAACCACGACGGTTCGCTCAGCGTCATCACTCCGGAGAAGGAAGTGAAACCAGGCTCTTGCGTAGGCTAAAAGCCGGTTGACACCAAAACATAATAACAGAAAAGGGGACACCCAAAGTCATTTCGACTGAAGGTGTCCCCTTTCGTTTTTCCTTGTCCGGAAAGCCTTGAAAAAATCATGGTGATGATCTGAAAATTTCATCAAAATGATTTTCTCAAATGATCTCAATGATTTTTTCAGGCGTTGCCGGCGCCTCCGTGCTTACTTCACATAGAAACGTCCCACGGTCAGGTATTCTCCTTGTCCGATGCGGTATAAATACATGCCGGAGGCACGGAGCGGCAGACGCACCTGATTCTCGCCTTCCTGCAAATTTCCTTCATAGATGATTTGTCCCTGCGGATTGTAAACCACCATACGAAGCGAAGCATCAAATCCCTTTACCGAGAAATGCAGCGGCTCGTCCCGACCGATCAAAGTTGGATAAAGGGCAACCCGACGGGTATCCTGGGTCCCGCTTTCCACACCGGTGGGCACTTCCTTGCTTCCTTCAATCATCTTATGAACCGTCTTACTGTTCCGCTCTCCCTGTGCATTAGTCACGGTCAGCGTCACGTCATAACTCTGGTCGGGAACCACCGTCACCCGCGGATTGCGTGCATGCGGATCGCTGACGTGCAGCGGCTGAGGCTGGAAGGTCCACTCCCACGAAGCATCATTCTGGTTGGCAATAGAGTAACTGTCGAACTGGAGTTCTGTAGTCTTCAGATTCTTTCCGCTCCCCACATTCAACAGCAACGGCTGGGCAACAGGCGCAAACATGGAGTCTACCAAAGCGGTTTCCCACACCCCGTTGTTCGTGGCGATGCGGATTTTGCCATCCTTATAGAAAGGCAACATGCGGTTCACCCGGATCATGGCAGGCAATCCCTGTGAGAAATCGCTCCAACGGTTCTGCTCCTCATCCCAGTAAACAACCTTTCCGGCATAGATAAAAGTATCCTCCGTATAGTCCTGACGGGCATCGGCAATGGCATACACAGCGTTCTTGTCGTTTCCTGTAAGGAAAAAACGGGTAATGCCATACGTTCCCATTTGTCCGGAAGGAGTCTGCATCTCTAGTCCGGCATTCATCTTCTCCCAAGTCTGTCCGTTGTCACGCGTACGGTACATTCCGCCGGGCTCATGCGTCGTAACCCAGATTTCATCCTCACGCAACGGGTGAATGGCAATCTTGAATTGCAGGCTCTCCTGCATTTCCGGCAGCAGGTTATATTTCTCAAATTCCTTTCCTCCATCCAGCGAATAATACAGTTCCGTACCGGCAGCCACCACAATCTTGTCGGGATTGGAGCGCGAAATGGTATAAGCGGAAATATCCCGTCCGAAATCATGAACCAGCGTGTAGCTGAGACCGTCGTCCGTGGTGCGCCAGAGCATGCTGTAAGTGCTGCCCTGCATGCCAAAAGCCGGCGAGGTGACAATCAGGAAGTTCTGCGCATAGCGCGGATCGTATTCGAAACCGACTCCAAAACGGGTTCCCTCTTTCGGATAAACCCAAAAACGCTCGGCATTTTCAAAATCCTTGAACTCCTCGGTCCAGTGGTCCGGAACCAGCAGTTTCTGCTGCGTATCCGAGAAGGTAATCTTGCGCGGATTGCTCAAGAACACATAGCCCGTGGAATGCTCACTGCCGCGTAAAGCCACCGACACGGAGTCATAATCCGCCAGACGCACCATATTGCCGTTATGGTTCTTTCCGCCCACGATGACATCCTCGTTCCAGCCCTGATCAAAACCCCAGAACTCGGCGGCATAGATTCCTTCGTTCAGGATTTCGGGTTCCTGCTCCATCATATTGGCACAGTAAACCATACCTCCATCGGTAGAGAGCCATGTCTCTCCGGTTTTCTCCGATACATACAGATCCTGCATGTCTGTGTGCAAGTCATATTCGCCGTAATATCCTCCAATCTCCACGCTCATTTCATGCGGCCGGCCGGTAGAATTCTGCGGATGCTTGTCGAGTGTTCTTCCTCCGTCGTGCGAACTGTATAAAAACAGCAGTCCGAGCAACAGATGCTCCGGATCGGTGGGCGACACGGCCAGCGCCATATCATAATATCCCTGTCCTCCAGCACGGTCCATACCGTTCATCTGCGACGCCACCGGCAGTTTCTCCCAGTTCTTCCCGCTGTCCGTACTTTTCAGAATGCAAGGCTCGCCCCGGAAAAACGGATGACGGCTGTCCCAGCCCTGACAGGCCAGCAGATAAACATAATCCGGATTGGCTGGCGTTACCCCCAGACGACCGGATGAGAAATGGGTGTCGGGCACATGAATCCGGTCAAATGTCGCTCCGTCATTACTGCTTGTATACAGACAGGCTCCCGAACCATCGAAGCTGTCCAGCAACAGGAACAGCTTGGAAGTACCCTTCCCGCGCAGATATTTGATGTCGAAACAGCGCCCGCTCAGCTTGCGCGTCCAGGTCTGTCCGTTGTCTTCCGAGAGATATACGCCTTCATCGCTTCCCATCAGGATGCGCGCATCGTTCTTCGGGTCAAAGACGGCATCGCGGATGCGCTGGAAAGGCTTCCCGCCACGGGGCGTGATGTTCTTCCAGGAATCTCCGCCGTCCTGGGTGAGCCAAAGGCTCATGCCTCCGCCCACAACCACCTTATCCGATGATGCTTCGGAGATTTCCACCGTAGAAATCTCCCCGCCGAAATAATGCATCGGAGCACAAGGCTTCCAGAATTTTCCCTTATCCACCGATTTGAAAACCATACCCGTCTCCGTACCGCAATACAGAATGTTCTCATTGCTTTGCGACACATCGAAACGCTGCACGTTGCTTTGCCAGGGCACCGGTTTCTTATTCTTGTAGTCCCGAATCTGGTAAGGAGCCAGAACGCGCCAGTTTGCCGTGGGCGAGGCAGCGGCATCGGCCGAAGAGGCTGCACCGCGCGCCCGTTTCTGCATCTCCGAGCGGTTCAGCAAATCCAGTTCCTGCTGATAGCGGTCGGCATCGGGCAGATGAATCATGCCGTCGGCAAAGACAAAAGGCTCGACCATCCTTTGCCAACGCTTGAAATAGTTCAGCACATGTTTGTTGTAGGGGGTCTTCTTGCCGCCTCCCGGTAAAGCCGACTTATAGGCCTCGAACTTGCGGACAATCTCATAATAGTTCTTTCCGTCAATCTCCGGACTAAGCAACTGCTCCATCCACTCCGGCTCACGGGCAAAGGTCGTATCGACAGGCGTCTGCACCTGAGCCGTCATACTGGCCGACAGAGCCAGCATACTGATATAAAAAATAGCTTTCATCATCTATACTAGGTTTATTGAACAATAAATTTGCCAAACACTTTGGCATTTCGGGTTTTCACTTCGTAGACATAAATGCCTGCGGGAAGCTCACCGGCCGGTATCTGTAGCGCACGCTCTCCCTGTCCCAAATGATGCTTCTGCATCAGATGGCCGGAAAGATTATGTATCGTGACGACTTTCTCTTCCGGCATGCCCGATACGAGCATGTTCAAGTTTTGTCCGGATACAATCCGTTCCGCGCTGAGCGTCACTTTCGGACTCACAGTACCGGCATCTTCCATTCCGGTTTCCTTCTTGATCTGAATCATATCCTTCATCGTGCGGCTGTGTGTCTTGCCGGACGGGGACGTTATGGTCAGGGTAACGTCATAACTGCCGGGACGACCGAAAACAACCTTCGGATTCCGCACATCCGGATTGCTGACCGACACGGGTTGAGGAGAGAAACTCCAATGCCAACGGGTGCCCGGCTCCTGCTTGACAATCGAATAGCTGTCCAGCCAGACTTCCTTTCCGGGGTTATCCGTCAAATCTCCGTTGCCCAGATTCAGGGCTATCGGTTGCGCCACAGGACGGAAATCCTGACGCACCAGCGGTATTTCCCAAATGCCTTGATTGGTGGCCGCCCTCAACTTTCCGTCTTTATAAAAAGGAACCAGACGCGTCAGACGGGCACCGGGATTCAATCCCTGCGAATAGTCCATCCATTCCGTCATGGAGTCGTCCTTATAATAGACCCGGGCCCCGTCATTGGTACCCAGATATACTCCGTTAAGCTCATCGCCCGTAAGAATAATCCAGCAGAAAGTCTGACTCAGGAGTTCGCCGCCGAGCGGATTGGTCCAGGTGTGGCCTCCGTCAGTAGTATAACGCACCGCTCCGGGACTGAAAGTATTGGTCACCCAGACGCACTGTTCGTCATTCGGGTCCACAGCCAGCATCAGAGGGGTATCTCCGTCGCTGATCTCTTCAGGGAACGGTCTTTCCGGCAATTTCTCCCAGTTGGCTCCGTGGTCGCGGGTACGGTAAATATCCAGATAGCCGCAGACATAAATCACATCGGGATTCGACCGCGCATATTCATAATTGCTCACACGCTCATGGTCCGTGTCCAGAATGGACTGGAAAGACAAGCCTTCGTTCTCCGAACGGTAAATCTGATACACATCTCTGGCGCCCCAGTCATCATCGGCATCCCGTCCGTTCATGATGATCCGAAGGGCATAACGCGGGTCGGTAACGATGCGCCCGTTGGTTTTTAATATCTCAAAAGGTTTCTTATCGGTGAAATACTGGTCGTAGGTCACCTCCACCGCTCCGTCAATCCGCTCCGGCATGACATAACGGCCGGCATCGCTGAAATACACTTTCTTCGGGTCACTGAGCATCACATGTCCGGTGGCCTTCTCCACACCTCCCACGTGCATCGTGTTGCCTTCGCCGTAAGAAGCCATGTGGACGGCATCTCCGTTATGCCAGCGCCCACCGGCCATGACATCCTCATTCCAGCCCATATCAAAACCGTGATAATCGGCTGCATACACGCCCTTCATCCGGTTTTCGCCGGGAGTCTCAAAGAAATCGGCAGAATATTTGATGCCTCCGTCGGTAGCTATCCACGTATCGTTGCCGGAGATTGCAATATCCTGAATGTCGGGATGCATCTTTTCATGGGCGGTATACCCTCCGATCGCTGTATTTCCGTAACGGAGCCCCCAGCCGCCGGACCCTCCCTGAGTGGAACGATAGGCGGAACACAAACCGAAAATCACCAGCTCGGGATCTTTATTCGACACTCCCAAGGTCATGTCAAAGAAGCCTTGTCCTCCCTGACGCTCATCCAGATCGAAAAACGAGTTGCGGGAGTCCCAGCTGTTGGTGCTGACCCGGGTGGTCTTGTCCACCCAATCCTTTCCGCCATTCTTACTTTGCAGGATATAGGGTTTCCCGACACCGTCTTTGTTATTATAAAGCTCATAGGCCGTGACCAGCGCATACACATAGTCTTCACCTCCCGGTGCCTCACTCACGGCCAGGCGCCCGGCATTCAAGGCAAAAGGCAGCATCTCGGACGCGGTAAAGGTGGCGCCGCCATCGTGTGACGTATAAAACAAGGTGGTCTCTCCCCCAACCGGACGAAGCATCAGATAAACCGTTTCCGGATCGCTCGGTTTCAGCTCATGGTCATAACCGATGCCCTGCAAGGTCAGCAGGAAACTGGCACCCCCATCCTCCGAACGATAGAACCCACCTTCGGTACGCGTAATGGGGTCGTAGGCCGTCGTCACGGTCATCCGGTTCGGATTCCCGGTATGGAAACGGATGCTGTTTACCCGGGTCTGGATGCCGGGCACCCGATTCCAGGTGCTTCCTCCATCTTCTGATCTCCACAGCGCCGTGCCTCCTCCGGCATACACGATATCCGGATTCTGCGGGTGTACGGCCAAAGCATAAATAGACCCTCCGAAAAAATGAGCCCCGTTGCAGGCGGTCCAGTTCTGCCCTTTATCCTCAGAACGGAACACCACGCCGGCCTCCGTACCGCAATACAGAATATTGGGCTCGGAAGCAGAAACCGCCAAACGGTAAACACACGCCTGGGAGTCCTTGGGTTTGGCTCCCTCGCTGACTGTCTGATTCGGACCGATACTGCGCCACACGGCGGCAGATACATTTCTGGACCGACGAATATTACGGGTATTTAAAGAATCTATCCGGGCATAATAGGCATCGTAGTCCGGCAGAACAATCTTACCGGCTGCATTCACAAAGGGGCGATAGGCCTTCTGCCAACGACGAAAGAAATTCACCGCCGGTTTATAGGGACGTGTCTTGACCCGCACATCTACGTTGCAGGCGGCCCAATCCTCAAAAAGAGAATCCATTTTGAAATAATTCACTCCTGCCGGATCATCGGCAAGACATTTCATCCACTCCGGAGCACCTTCCGGCAGCGGTTCCGATGTATAGGGATTAAACTTTGCCGTTTGCTGTGCCGACAAAGCACCGCCCCACATCAAAAGGACAGAAGAGAGAAACAAAAATCTGTTCATGAATAAAAAATATTGATTTGATACATAGTTCCTTCCACTCTTGGAAGAAAGGAGCGCAAAGATAAATACCCCTACGGTACCTCAGGCAGGAGACACTCTTTTTTAGGCTTGTTTATGGCTTATATACAAAGTATTACAAAATATTCCTTACCCCAAAAACTGACATTGTAAAGAATAAACAGAATAACTGAGCGGGAAAGAAAATAGCAAAATACGGATAAACAGACATACTTTCCTCCATAAAAGACAAGAAGAGGAAAAACAGAATGACAAGATCGTGTCAGAAAACAGCAAAGGACAGAGCCGAAAGCCCTGTCCTTTGCCTGAAATATCCTAAAAAGTCCTACTTTTTGAGTACACTGCGCACCACAAACCAGAGGTGCTGTCCTATAGCTGCCGGCCATCCGAAGTGACGGGCCATAATGCGCAAACGCTCCATCAGAGACTTTCTGTGGTTCTGGGTGGTAAGTCCTTCGCTCAGATAATCCGTAAGAATCAGATTGGAGTTATGCAAAGCCAGACGTCTGCTCCGTGCTTTCTTCATAATGCGGATGCACCAGTCGTAATCGGCCGAAAAGCGGTATCGCATATCGTATAATTCCTCGCGTGCCAAATCCGTGCGCACATAAAAAGACTGATGACACACCAGCATGCCCTGAAGAAAACTCCGGAAACTGAGCTTGCGGGGAGCCTGCAGCCGGCGATGGCGTATGAAGTGACCCTCGGCATCGACCAGGTCGGTCTCGCCATAAAGCACGGCCGGACGGCGGTCGGGCTCCATCTGCTCCCACTTGATCTGTTCCATCAGCTGCTTCAACGTATCGGGACTGTGAAAGCAGTCTCCGGCATTCAGGAAGCAGATGTATTCGCCCTCTGCGGCCAGAATGGCCTTGTTCATGGCATCATACAGACCTTTATCGGGTTCGTTAATCAGATTTATCTGGTGAGGAACAGCCTCGCGGGTGTTTTGTTCCACATACTGATGCACCAGTTCCATGGTGTTATCCTTGGAACATCCGTCCACAATGAGATGTTCGATATTCGGATAGGTTTGCGCCGCAACGCTCTTCAAGGTGCGTGGCAGCGTCTGCGCTGCATTATAGGTGACCGTAGCCACCGTAATACTCGGATAGGGGTCTTGATTCATATATTTCTTTTAAGCTTGATATCTTGTTTTTCAGGCCTTCGCCCTGTCGGTTGACTGATTATAGATTTTAATGTATTTCATGGCCACGGCACTCTCTCCGTAGGTCATGCCTGCTTTTTTGACGGCTGCACGACTCAGACTGTCATAGTCGGCCTGCTGCAGAACATAGAGAATACCTTCGGCCAGATCCTCTGAATCCTGATAACGGGCCACGTAACCGTTTATCTTATGGTCGATCATCTCGGGAATTCCTCCTACCTCGAAACCGACGCAAGGAGTACCACACGACATGGCCTCAACAATGGTGTTCGGCAGATTGTCCTGAAGCGAAGGCGTAACAAAAGCCTGTACCGCATTGTAAAGACTGGCCATGCGCTTCTCGTCGGCCACATAGTCTACGGCATATACCGGGAACGGGAACATGCCTTTCATGGCGGCAGCCTCTTTTCCCACAATGACAATGCCCAGTTTTTCGGCCAGTTGGGGCTGGGTCTCGGCCAGATAACGGCAAGCCTCCACCATAAAGTCAATGCCCTTGCGCTTGTCGGTAATCTTCATGGAACTGAAGAGCAGCAGAATCTTGTCGGCAGGCAGATTGAAACTCAGGCGGGCAGTGGCCTTGTTTTCCGGTCGGAAGAGCGAGGTGTTGATGGCATTCGGAATGGACACCACACGCTGCCCCGTGAGCAAAGCACTCTGCGAAGCCAGTTTCTCGAGCCACTGGCTGCAGGCCACAAAGGTGATGTGCGCCCCGCGAAGCATCTTTTCCTTCTTGCGGAACACGCGGGTAGACAAGTCTTTCTGACTGCCTCCGTGAAGCAAAAGCGGGCAGTGATGGCACTCGGTCAGGTATTTGTCGCACGAACCGCTGTAATGGCAGATACCGGTGAAGGGCCACATGTCATGCAGGGTCCACACGACCGGCTTGCCGCTGTCGATAATCTTACGGATGCTTTTCAGAGAAAGGAATCCCTGATTGATCCAATGCAGATGAATGATGTCTGCTTCCTTGAATTCGGGCAACGACGTGATGTCAGCTCCCGTATTGGCAATGTCTACCTGAAACAGGTTGTGCTTCTTGAAAGCATTGGCCTTCCAGATAACCACGCGTTCCCAGACAAAGCGGAAACGGTTGCGCCAGCTTTTCCGCAAGGCACACACCGTGATCTGTCCGGTTTCCTTGTCGCGTACCAGCATCTTTGCCTTGACGCCATTATTTTTCAAGGCTTCCATCAGTCGGTTGGCGGCAATGGCTGCCCCACCGGTCCGTTCGGAAGTATTTACGATTAGAACTCTCATATCGAATGTGATTATTTTGTTTCGGGCGTGCTTGCTCCACGCCGTTTGTTTGCTACTTCATGCAGCGCATCGGCAATCTCCTTGCTGAAGATTTCCAGATTGAAACGCTCTTCGGCCAGCTTGCGGGCATTCCGTCCCATCTGCTCGGCCTCCTGAGGGTGTGCCGCCATCCAGTCAATAGCTTTCTGCCAGCCCTCTACATCGTCATAAGGTATCGTCATACCTACTTTTTCACGGTCAATATCGAAACCGAAGGTAGGATTCTTGGAACAAAGTACCGGCATTCCCAGAGCCAGAGCCTCAACCAGTGTGGTCAGTCCCACGGTATAGGGTGCGTCCAGACAGCAAATCACAATGAATTGCTTGCGGGCTACCTTCAAGGCCAGTTCATAGGGAATAATGCCTTCTGTGAAATGAATATGCACATGCTCGGGAACATCCAGCTGCGACACAATCCGGTCATAATGCAGGCTGCCGCAGGTTTTGGCAATATAGATGTCGAGCTCTTCTTTGGTGCGGGCAAAAGCTTTGATCAAGGTAACCAAGTCGCGGTTTTCCTTTCCGGTAGAGATATAGCCATGCCGCTCCCCGGAAGGATTCTGCTGTTTCTCTTCACCAAGAATCCGGTCGTAGAAATCCAGATCCGGCCCCCAGTGCACCAGTTTCATTTTGGCCGGATCAAACTTGCAGGCTTCGCGCGAACGGCGGATCAGTTCTTCGCTGAAAAAGAACATATAGTCAAAGCCTTTATAGAAGAAGCGCGACAGACGCTCGCGCCATGTCTTTGACGAACGGATAATGGCCTGATGATGCCAGATGACAATCGGTTTGCGGTAAAGGCCAAGAGCCCGCAGGAAAACAATGAGTTCTATGCCGCGAAACGAAGTGGCATAGAGCACATCGTAGGCTTTGCGGCAAGTCAGGATTTTCCAGGTCGTGTCAAGAGTCAGTTTCCAGCGCTCGCTGATAAAACGGAACGGATGCATCACACACGTAATACCGTGCTTGTCCAGCAAAGGCATACCATAGAGCAGATGCCCCGGAAAACGCTTCTGCTTCCATTCGGCAAAACCTCCGTCGGTAGGACGGGTGTGATAGAAGTAAACCTTTAGCGGTGCTGATAAATCTTGAGCCATTTGCTGATTCTGTTTTTTATGGCGCTACCGATATAGCTGAAATTGCCGTATTTCAGGTTCAGGAACAGTTCCTCAAAGGAACGTCCTACCTTAATCAGCGGATTTCTCCAGCCCATAATCCGGTACACGCGTTTCTTGTATTCTGTATTTTCAATAATATATCGGGGGTGTCTGATCGGGAAGTCCAGTTCATAGCGCTTCATGGTAAAAATGCGCCGATAGCCTTTGGGCAGAGTCTCTACCGAAGCGCCGAAATGTACGGAACCGGCAGTGGCTCCCAAGTTGTTCACCATATTCCGGGTGGGCATGATGCACAAACCGGAATTCAGATAAATGGCAGCCTGAAAGATGGTTTCGTAGAAAGCTTTGTGCTGACTGCGGTGACTGCGGCACATCTCCAGAAAATCATTCCGGAAACGGTTCGTTTCAATCAGTCCTTCGATGCGCTGCACCGCACGGGCATCGTCCAGGAAAGTATAATGCTCATCCCACTGATCGACCACACGGCGCCAGCTGGCCCATCCCCAGATGGAGAAGGTCCGGGTGAAGAAATAGTCTTCGGATACATCTTCCGTGACTTCCTCACAGTTGAATCCGGCAATCATACTGATCCGGGTATCGTGTTCATAACGGTCGAGCATCTCCTTGCAAAACTGAAAGAAGCTGACCGACGGCACATCATCATCCTCCAGAACCACGCATTTGTCCACCTGCGAGAAGGCCCATTTTTGGGCCATAAATTCCGAAGGGTCGCAACCGTAGTTCTTTTCCTGATACAGGTGATGCACCTCACATTCCCAGTCAATATGCGACACCACCTCGCGGCAGGCCATAATGCCCGGAAGGTCTTTCTCATTTCGGGGACCGTCCTGATAGAGAAATAACTGGGCGGGGCGGGCTTTCTGTACTTCCTGAAAAACTTTTTCCAACTGTTCCGGACGGTTAAAGAACAGGATCAGGACAGCCACATCAACAAGTGCCGGTTTCATATTATTCTGTTTTTATCAATTCATGACAAAGGAAAGCGGCATGCCCCTTGCGTTTATCTTCAGGTGGCAGCTGCATATAGTTTTTATAAAGGTCCTTCAAATAGGCATCGGGATTGTTGGGAGCCTGAAAGGTGATTCCCTCAAACTGGATCTCCCCCAGCGGGAAAATGGAATCCTGACGGTGCATGATTCCATAACCGTTATTGATCAATACATTGGAGATATAAGTATCTTTCTTTCGGGTGGCACAAAGAAATGCCCATTCTGCCTGATGGATCCAGTATTTCAGACCAAACTTCACGAATTCGGCTACCGCACGCAGGGAATAACGGTGCGGGGCGTGCAGAATGGCATAGCTCTTGCAAATGCCTTTAGCGACCCGTTTCACGGTGCGGGCACTCATGTCGGGATAGTCAATAAAGGGGAATATATCGACAAAAAGACCTTTCTGATAATCGGCATCCATCTCCTCGCGCAACTCTATGCAGAGTGAATTCAGATCGCGCACCTTGGCACCGGGTATCGGACAGGAGGGGTCACTCTCCTGAGTTTGCAGGAAAAGACCGCTTTTCAACTCCTGAGGAGCAATCTGCTTGAAGCGCTCCAGGTCTTCCAAACGCATGGCAATGTCTATGTCGTCATCCCACGGAATAAATCCGCCGTGGCGCACGGCACCAAGCAAACTGCCGCCATCCAGCCAATAAGGAATATTATGTTTTCGGCAGACGCGGTCTATCTCTACGAGAATTGCCGTTTGCTTTAACTGGCAAGCCCGGAGATTTTCCTTCATGTATTTTTCCAGAAACTCGTTTTTCATGCCATCTTTCTCTTTACATCAATAACTTGTCCGGTAGCTGTAGAGAGTAGTGTTCTCAATGTTGCCTGGGCCACCTCCTCGGCCGTGAGCAGGGTTTCTGGCGGTTCGATACCGAAGTTGCGGGTACGCATCGGGGTTGCCGTACGTTCCGGGTTGATACAGTTCACAGCAATACCGTCGCCCTCCCACTCCTGAGCCACGGCCTGAACAAAATTCACAATGGCAGCCTTGGTCGAAGAGTAGATGCTGTAGAAAGCACGTCCACGGGTATAAGAGCTGGAAGTAAAGAAAATCAGCATTCCCTTGGACTCCTTCAGTGGCGCATAAGATTCAAGCGCCACATTGACCGTACCCATATAATTGGTCTGGACAGCCTTCAGAATATCGTTATAATCGGTTGTTGCCAAAGGCTCACGATTCAGGATTCCGGCAGTATTGATCACATAGTCAATACGTCCGCACTCGCGGTAAACCTCTGCCAAAGCATGAGCCACCTGCTCTCGGTTACCGACATCCACTCCGTTCTGACTGCGTGAGAAGGAAAAGACACGGCAATCTTTTTCCTCCAACAAACGGATAATCTCAGCACCGATACCATAGCTTCCTCCGAAGACAACGGCGGTGCGTCCCTGAAAGGAATCGCCATGACAATCCACATCCTGTGCCTCGCACTGACGAAGCTGGAAGAGTTTGTCCAAAAGGAACGTATCTTCCTTGTAGGTCAGTTTCATATTGGCTTCTTCGCCGGCCACAACATAGATCGGTTCTTCGGGCAGGTATTTGCGCACGATACCGCAATCATCCGTAGCCTTGAATCCGGTGTCCTTCAGAGCCTCATCGTATGCCTTGCGAATCACATGGATATCAAAAGCCTGAGGGGTCTGTCCTCTTCTCAAACGACTACGGTCGGGAATATTGGCAATAAAGTCGCCTTCCACTTCGATGATGGTGTCGGTAGCCGGAAGAGCCACATCTATGGCCCGATAATGATCCAGAGCATCAATCACCCGGTTTACGATAGCCTGACTGACCAACGGGCGCACGGCATCGTGAAACACAAGATTCACATCCTGTCCTTCGTAAGCGTATATGGCAGAAAGACTGGAATCCTGACGTTCACGGCCTCCTTTCAGGATTTTCTTCACCTTTTTCCATCCGTTGCGGAGTATCATACTCTCAAAATCGGTAATATAAGCCGCATTCGCCACAATGGCTATCTCATCAATACGTCCATTACGTTCAAACACGTCAATGGTATGTTCTACCACAGTTTTTCCGGCAACCTTGAAAAACTGTTTCGGAGTAGAAAGTCCCAAACGGCTTCCTACTCCTCCGGCCAATATTACTGCTATATTCTTTTTCATGACTGATTTCATTCGTATGTAATGATGCAAATTTAGCAAATCTGAATAACCTCTCCAAACTATAGATAGAAATAAGTATTGCCGTAGGACCGAATCATCGGATAAAAGAAACTGCGTACATAACTCATCATCCCCTTTTGGTTCGGATTGAAGTAGACTTTCTCCTTGTATTTCATGCACAAAGAACAGAGTCGCAGCAGACTAAGCGGATCTGTTTTCAACAGCAAACCACAAATCTGATGGGCCAAAGCATGTTGTTTTCCTTCTGTGTGTTCATAGATATGCCGGTAAAAGAATTTCCAGGTGTCCAGCTTCTGCAAACGGCGGTATTGCGTAAAACCAGTGACATAAGGCTGCCAGGTTGGCTTCTGCACCATATAGGATGCATACCGGGCATTCAACCGGGTGATTGCAGAACCTTGATGAGGACGATGCCAGTTCAAGGCCTCATCCACACGTACCAGTCCCCGATTCAGATGAGCATTGACCGCAATCCACCAGTCATAAAGGATATGACCGTCCCAGGCTTGAAAAATCTCTCGGGCGAATTCAGAACGAATCAGCATGCTATGCCCCGGAGTAGAATCATAAACCTTAAATCCGCAACTCCATTCCCGAAGTGCTACCTACATAAAGAGAAATGGACTTTTGATTCGTAAGATAACCATT
>ENA-UESD01000030-UESD01000030.1-human-gut-metagenome-genome-assembly--contig:-NODE-30-length-129819-cov-12.474904_pt1 | contig 129819 bp, 110 predicted proteins | sample MGYA00242985_ERZ507986 | MGnify/ENA primary metagenome ERZ507986 (study PRJEB26167, sample SAMN06115408) | human gut metagenome | host: Homo sapiens | place: China:Guangxi | collected 2016-04-06... | reverse complement strand
CAACCGACGAGACACTCTGGTCAAGAACCTGTATCTTGGGCAGAAATTCCAATGCGGACAGAGCACTGCTGTATTGCTCCTTTTCTACATTGGTCAGTTTATATTCTTTCTTGTCGGCAAATCTTTTCACCATGCTTGCAGTTACGACAACTGTTTCCAAATTCGTAATATTTTCCAGCAGGCTGATTATTCCTAAGTCAGTTGCCTTATCCAGTTTCAAACTCTGATGATAATTTGAATAGCCTGGAAATGAGATTTCCAAATCATAATCTCCGGACTTTAGTCTTTCGATGACAAATTGACCTTCATCGTCCGTAGTTCCTCCTTTATAATAAAGAGAATCTATTTTGGATCTGACTACTACCGAGGCTCCAATTATAACCTCTTCCTTGGAATCTTTCACAATACTCTTGACAGCATATTGGCCCCATACCGGCATTGTACCCACGACACTGCAAAACAGTAAAAAAATAAATTTAAATCTTCTCATAACAAATAGCTGTTTTTTGTGCGAAAATAAAGTTTAGCAATAAAAAAACAACTATAAAACAACTGACATTTTACTGACATCAGACTGACAATTAACTGACAATCATCATTCTTACATCCTAATAATATTCCCCCTTTACCCGAATTAATTGGCAATTTGTTTTCTTTCTCTACTACAAATTTGGAGCAAAGAACCAATGTATAATGACACAATAAATAACTCATCAGCCCCTGTTTGTTTGAATATACTGAATACAGTAGTTTTGAAGCAGTTTGGATGCGCTCTCACCTGAAGCATTCTTCACTATTTCTGTAAAATCATTATACCTAAACAAAAGGATGTATTATATACAGTTTTATTAATAATAAAATACCATTAATGCAATTATAGGTTTTACATTCTAGTAAATTAAATATCATATTTAATGTCCGAATCGAGATGTATCCACTCCTTTCACATTCTGTTTTTTATATCCACCGAAACGATATGTAAAGTTTAGGGAAACGGTACGGGTATAAAAAGAACTATTCATATCCAAATATTGGTCTTTGAAACGGACCTTCATATTCGGCATACTGGAATCAAAAATATCACTGCAACGTGCCGTTAGCGAACATTTGTTCTTTGCAAAGTTCCATTTCATTCCTGCTGTAAGATTGAATGTGCTTGCAAGATCTAGCGTTCCCTGAATGAAAGGTGTCTGTATGTTACCAGTCAATTCAAACGAAAGATTCTTACCTACCTTGAAGATATTGTCAATCGTTCCAACAAATAACCATTTCTTGCGGTCAAAAGGTATGTCAAAGAACTTGTCACATTTTTCCCTTGCATGCATTCCTACAAGTGTAAGTCTTGCATCATACCAGTTGCCAATACTGAACGGTAAAATGATATTGGCACCTATCATACGTGTATAATTCCAATTGGTGTTCTTGTATATCAATGCCAGTCTTTCAGTAGCCTGATAGGGAGACTGGGCAAAGTAATCAGATGTGTGTTTATAGAACAAACCAAATATATACTTCTGTTTTAATATATAGTTTCCATTCAGATTATAGGTTGTCATAGGCCTTAAACCTGGTGTTCCCTGAATCTCAGAATATCCATTCAGATAGGTAACGGAAGACTGCATATCCCAATAACTAGGATACGTTTTATCTGTTGAAAGAGATAGTTGGAAAATATGTCTCGGGCTTTGCAAGTATAGTAATGAGGCTTGCGGATAGACTGCCCATTTGTAATAATTTCCTATAGTATAATATTCTCCCGTTGCTGAAACAGTGAATGATGTACCAGTTTCCCAATTCTTGCTTAATGAGAAATAAAAATTGGTTGTCTGTTCTTTTAGCTTTGCGTTAGTATTTTCAGGTTTTATATTACCAGTCACATTGTCATAAGTCTGAAAATCATAGTTTTTCGTATATCGATACGATATGCCGTAACCTACACCCCAGTTATTAGCCAGACGATGTTTCTGATCTGCATAAACAGAATAACAGTCTATACGCTGACCGCCAGATAGTGTATACGTATTCTGACTCTTATCTGTAAGTTGTGTTAGCATTGTCTGATTGTTGTCAGACATAAATTTTGTATAATCACCACCTAAATCAAGTCCAATACCGGAACTGTACTGTACGGATATATTATGCATTTTGTCTTCTGTTGACTTATCAAGAGTAGATTGCTGAAAGCTTCCATCCGCTATACTACGGCCATCTCTATCAGGGGTAAAACTTCCCGTGTAGGCAACATTCAGATGATTCTTTTCATTGATGCTGTATTCTAAAGCCGTTCTTACATTATGCTTCCAACTTTTGGTGCTTAGTTTCTCATTCTGAATTATTTCATAAACCTTATTGCCCAATGTATGTCTAGAGAATAATTCTGTGTATTCTATTATTTTATCATTGCCCGCTCCATACATTACATCCAAGGTTACTTTTGGTGTTGAGAAACGGAAATTTCCGTTTGCACCGCCACTATTGAAATACCTGTTCTGATAGTAAGAGCTCAACTCACCTTGAAAAGAATAGTCATTAAATCGTTTCATTACTACATTGATGACAGCTCCACGAACATGGAGTTCAGGTGGGGCACTGTACATGACTTCCGCTTTCTCTACACAATTCACCGGTGTATTGCGCAGCAATGTTTCCAGTTGATCTGCAGTCATGGTTGTAGGCTTACCATTCATCACAATTGTAAGAGAACTTGCTCCAGAAAGAGAGAGTAATCCATTACTTTCTTGCAAACCCGGTAGTTTGGTTATAGCCTCATAGGCATTGTTTACAGCCTGTTTTTCTGATAGTACCGAAAGGTTATAGCTAAGACGACCGTTTTCTACTTTAACAAATGGCCTTTCACCCTTTATAACTACTTCTTCCAAATTATAATCTTTTGCTTCCAAAGTAATGATGCCAACATCATGCATCTGACCCTTAACCTGTTTGGTCTGATAAAGCAAATGCTGGACGATAAGCTGATAATTCTCTGGCGTTTGTTCAAGTATGAACGTACCATCGGTTGCAGATATAGCGACACCCAGATAAGTTGAATCCGGCAATAACATAACTATTGTCGCCCCTTCTACTGGATTCCTATTAGTGTCAACTATTTTTCCCCTGATTTGGCTCCAAACAGAGATTGAACCACACAATAGAAAAATCCAAATTAAAGCTATTTTAAGATACTTCATGTTATTATTTCATTACTATGACTGTTTATTTACTATTTCATTGAATTAATATTGTTTCTGAAATTCATAACAGTCTTAGATTATTTATAATTCAACAGCTTACGCATTACAAAATTGGTCAGCTTCAGTCTATTCGCCTGATATTTTTGTATTTTAACTACTTCATATCCCTTCTTTTCAAAGAAGGGCCTGGCTGTCAAACTGACTTCAGATGTAATATATATAACTCCATACTGTCTGGCTATTCGTTCAATTTCCAAAAGAAGCTGCGTTGCAATACCCTTATGTTGAAAATCCATATGCACAAACATGGAATGCAGATACCCTTCTTTGTTCATTGACGCAAAACCAACCAAGCAATCGTGTTCATCAAATGCTCCGACATACTGATTATAGGCCAAAAGTTCTTTCCATCGCTCCGTTCTTTCTCCACAAGAAGCCCAGTCCTTCGCTTCCTCTTCGGTATAATCTTGTGTATTTACATTCAGTACGGTTGCGCAAAATAAATCCCTCATTTGCAATATATCCCTTTCATCAAGTGTCCTTATCTTATAATCAAATTTCAGATAGCGGATCACTCTACATGGATTTCCCACAGCTACACAGTTTGCCGGGATTGATTTTGTCACAACACTCCCGGCACCGATCACACTTCCTGTTCCTATAGTTACACCGGCAAGGATGATACTTCCACCGCCAATCCATACATTGTCCTCGATAGTAATCGGAAGAGCCCTTGTACGAAAAAAGAGTTTACCCGAACTTTCATCCCAGTCTTCAACAAACCTTTCGTTATATTCTATCGGATGTGTAGCCGTATAGAACTGTACATTTGGAGCAATCAGGACCTGACTCCCGATATGGATATAGTTTTCATCCATCAATGTGCAATAATCATTAATGATGGTCTTTTCACCGATGAAAATATGTTTTCCGCATTGGCAGGCAAAGTTGTTGCCGATGGTAGAATATTTCCCGATTTTACCAAGCATCTGAAATAGAATCTCATTCCTTTCTTCAGCAGGAGTCTTTACGTCATTGATTATTGACAGAAACCCCTTTGTTTTCATAATCATGTCCAAGACTTCTTTATCCAACCGGTTACAATATTCTCCTGACAGGAAACGTTGGAAATTGCTCTTTTCCTCATTAAGTTCCTTTACCATAATAAATTCCTCGTCTGTCTCTTTTATTGTTTTAAACCCAAGTTTAAGGTACATATTGACTGCATAATTTGCCTTTTGTACGGAGAGCGAAACATGTTTATAGCCTTTACTGACAAGCAATTTAATTATCTCCTGCATTAAACAGCTACCAATACCTTTGTTCCTATATTCCTTGTACAAGGATATGGAAAGAGAAGGAGTTTCATCATCTACATGGCCGTAATCATTCATGATGCGTACCCATGCAGCTCCTACAACCTTACCGTCAGTTTCGGCAACCAGACAATAATCATCTTTTTTCTTACCGAAATTTTCAATATAAACTTTCAATTCCGGCAATTCAACAACATCTTTCGATGGTGGCTCTACACCTTCAGGAATATAGATAGCTTCGTAAAGAAAATCTCTTAGCAAATGGGGTTCATCAGCTTGCAAGGGGCGTATTATATAATTTGTTGATTCGTTCATGCTTGTTCACATTTTCTTTTCAGGTCTGCTATATACCGTTTCTGCTGTATTCTCAAATAAAACCATGCAAAAGGATATAACCACCATTTTTTCAGTTTTATTGACTCTGTAAAAATTATTTCTGTCCCATTCCCTGCTTGCCTGAAATGTCCTGTCCACTCCCCGGAAAAGTTCTCATTATCCATAAGAAATGAATATTTCAAGAAAGGCTTTAAAACGGTAATAGTAAAACAGGTTACATAGCCTTCGTGACTTATCTCCTTGAAATGACGCTCATCTGAAACTTCTATATCTTTTATATCACTTCGCCATGAATAGTCATAAAGAGAAGTGACTGAATGCCAGACTGATGCTAAATCAGCCTGTATAAATGATTTTATCGTTGTGCTTATCATGGGACACCTTTATATTTGTCTTACCTTTTTTCCCAATCCTCTTTAGTCAGCAAAGTAAAATGCTCCGTACGGATATCTCCTAAAGGAGAGGTTTTTCCTTCTTCCGTATGATGAAAACGGAAACCACATTTGTCCATTACTCTGCGGGACTTAATATTTCCGTCATAATATCCGCACCACACTCTTTTGATGTCCAATTCATTAAAACAACGTAAGAGCAGACACTCAACTGCTTCCGGTATCAGCCCCTGTCCCCAGTAAGGGACACCAATCCAATAGCCAATTTCGGCATCACCCTCCTGCATGTCTGCACTGTGTACTCCGTCACCGAACATGATGCCTACACTACCAATAGGTTCATTGGTCTCTTTTAAAACTACAGCATAAGTTTCCGGAGCAGAAAGTATATCCCTTATTACTTCCCTGCTGTTATCAACAGACGTATGTGGTGGCCATCCTGCTATCGGTCCTATTTTCGGATCTTGTGCATATCTGTAGAGAGATGCAGCATCTTCTTCTGTCCACGGACGAAGTATAAGTCTTTTGGTTTTCATAAATTATTCTTTTAGTTTCCTTGGGACAAAGTAAAATCAAATGTTGGTTTCTAATTCAATGTTATACAATGAAATAAACAACTATCAAGAAAAATCTTTGCTTTCATATTCATTTTTTATATATACGGACATACTATTGGTAAATAAACTGTCATCATTATTTCTCATAAAAATATATCAATTAAAAATGAATAATAGCAACAATCACTAAAAGCAAAATTATCAAATTATTTTGTATGGTAAATAAATCATGCAAGTTTTTTTGATACAATGATAAAATATGCTTAAACATCTCCAATCAATGCGTCTTCTTATAGCTAAGCATGGCCCACGTATTGAAAAATGCCATGAAGGCAAGCAGGATATAAAGCTGGGTCAACAGATCCGTCAGCGTGCTGCCTTTGAGATAGAGCATGCGCATCACCTGATTGAAGTGCGTCAGCGGATTGATGCGGGCAATCCATTGCGCCCACACCGGCATACTGGTGATCGGAGTAAAAAGACCGCTGAGCAAAACAAAAATAAGCAGGAAGAAAAACGTAACGAACATGGCCTGCTGCATCGTGGCGGAATAGTTGGAAATGACCAGTCCCACACCGGACATAATCAGAATGTAGATGCACGCGAAAAAGTATAGCAGCGGCCAGGAACCGGCCGGAGTGAGGTCGTAAACCCAGTGGGCCAGCAGGAAACAAAGGGTGAGCACTACCAGCCCCACCACCCAGTAGGGCAACAGCTTGCCTAAGATAAAGTCGAACTTACGCAATGGGGTGACATTGAGTTGCTCAATCGTGCCCACTTCCTTTTCGCTCACAATGTTCAGCGCCGGAAGAAAGGCACAAAGTATGGAAAGAAGCATCACCATCAGCGCCGGCACCATAAACACTTTATAGTCCAACCGCGGATTGAACAGACTCTTTTCCACAATGCGCACGGGCATAGCCACGGATTGCGGTCCTCCTTCCTGCGCAAAGAATTCCTGAATCACAGTGCTCAGATACGACGCGCTGAGGGCTCCCTTGGTGCCGTTGATGGCATTGGCAGACACCTGAATGTCCACCGGTTCGCCACGCATCATGTGGTACTCCATCTTTGGGGGCAGTTCCAGAATCACGTCGGCCTCGCCACGCTTTACGTCCAGCAGGGCATCGTCGTAATGCACGGCGGTTGAGGCCGGCACAAAGGAAGTGGTAGCACAGACCTTTTCCGTCAGCCGGCGCGACAGAGACGATCCGTCCAGATCGATGATGCACAGACGGCTGTTTTTCACTTCCAGAGTGGCCGCCCACGGCATGAGCAGCATCATCAGACAGGGAAAAATCACTATGAGCCGGGGGATAATCGGGTTGCGCACCATCTGCCGGAACTCCTTTTCTATGAGATATTTCAATACCATAAGCTTCTATTCTTTTTTCCATTTTCCGGAAAGATTCTTTTGAGCTTCGTAAAGAATCCTTCGGTGTTCTTGTTCGGGAATGTTCTGCTACTGGAGCCGTTCCCGGAAATGCTTCAGGCTCACCGTCATCAGCAGGGCGGCCATGCCCGCGAGAATCAGTATCTCCTGCCACACGAAACGAAGTCCTACCCCTTCGATCATGATTTTCTTTACGGCCAGAATATACCATTTGGCAGGAATGATGTTGGACAGCCACTGGAGCGGCACGGGCATGCTCTCTACCGGAAATATCAGTCCCGAAAGCAGCATCACGGGCATCATCAGCGTCATGCCCGAGATCAGCATGGCGGCCACCTGGGTATCGACCAGCGTGGAAACGAGCAGTCCCAACGAAAGGGCCACCAGAATGAGCAGCATGCTGACGAAGGAAAGCAACAGCAGACTGCCGGCAATGGGCACTTCGAGCACGTAGACCGAAAGCAGCAGAATGGTGGCCAGATTGACGCAGGAGAGCAGAAAATAAGGCACGGCCTTGGCCAGAATGATGAAAATCGGGCGTATGGGCGATGCAAGCAGCACTTCCATCGTGCCGGTTTCCTTTTCGCGCACAATGCTTACCGAGGTCATCATGGTGCAGATAAGCATCAGGATGAGCCCCATCACCCCGGGCACAAAGTTATAGGCACTCTTCATCTGGGGATTGAAAAGCATGTGGGTGTGTATCGAAACGGGCGGTGCCGACAGAGAGGCGGCCGAGGTCTGCGCCGACGGCAACTGTCCGCTCAGGGCAGAGGTGATGACGGCCTGCGCATAGTTCTTCATCAGATGGGCCGTATTGGGGTCGGTACCATCCACAAGCAGCTGCACGGCAGGTATCTCGGCTCCTGTTGCCTCGGCGGCAAAGCCTGGAGGGAAAGCCACCACCAAATCAGCCTCGTTCTTGCGGAAAGCCTCGTGCGCCTCACGGTCGGTATGCAGAAAGCCCACCACACTGAAGTAGGCATTCTGTTCCAGACGTTCCACAAGACGCTGTTCCACAGGGTCGCCGGTATAGCCCAGCACCAGGACACGGGCATCCTTCACCTCGGTAGTGATGGCAAAACCGAAGAGCAGAATCTGCGCGATAGGCATGCCCAGCAGAATCAGCATGGTGCGCTTGTCGCGGAAAATGTGGAAAAACTCTATTTTGACAAAAGCCAGAAATTCTTTCATTTGCTTGTTTTTTTCGTAAAGTCAACACTGCCGTACATGCCAAGCTTGATCTGTCCGTCGGAATTGTCTACGGCAATTTTCACGGCATACACCAGGTTGGAGCGCTCGTCACGCGTCTGGATGGTCTTTGGGGTGAATTCGGCTTCGCCGGAGATCCATACCACACGTCCCGGATAAGGGGTGCGGTCGGCCTCGCCTCGGTCGGCATACACCGTAACTTCCTGCCCCAGACGGAGCGTCGTAAGCTGTGGCGCCTCGACATAGGCCCGCAGATAGATATGCTCCAAATCGGCCACCTTGAAGAGCGGACGACCGGCAGCGGTCACTTCGCCGGCCTCGGCATATTTGGTCAGCACCGTGCCCCGGATGGGACTGGCGATGCGACATTTCTGCAACTGGTCGTCCAATTGCAGCACTTGCAGTTCCAGAGAGCGCTGTTCATCGCGCACTCCTAAATTGGCGCTGGTCATGGTCGAGAGCTGGGCTTCCAGCTGACGGCGCAAAACGGCGACCTGCGCTTCGGCATCGTCCACCTGCTTCTGGGTTCCGGCACGGTCGTGCAGCAAATCCCGGCTACGGGCATACTCCCGTTCGGCCTGCTCGATCTGACGGCGTGTAGCGGCCACCTGTTTGGCCACATCCATTTTCTTGTGCCCCACAGCGTCCATGCTGGCCAGCAGCTGTTCGCGCTTCAGGGCCAGCTGTACGGTGTCGATATATCCCACCACTCGGTCGGATTCCACACGGTCGCCCTCCTGCAGATCCAGATGAAGGATGCGGCCTCCGGATTCGGCCGAAACCAGCACTTCCGTTGCTTCGAACACTCCGGTGGCATCTGCCTCGTCAGCCGAGGAGTTACAGGCGGTCAGTCCACCGCACAACAGAGTTGCGGCCAGACAATGATATAAGATTCGTAGACTTTTCATATGGCGTTTTCTTTTGGTTTTCAGTTATTCTGTATGCGCTTCAAGGCATAGCGGGCCTGAAGCAGTTCCACTTCGTGAATGGCCTTGTTCTGACAGGCCTGTTCCTTTTCGAGCACCATGCGCAGCATCTCCAGCACGGAAAGGGTTCCGTTGGCCACACGGGCCTGTGCCGATTCCAGAATCTGTCCGCGCATGCGGATGATATCTTCATCGGCCTGGATCTCGTCGCGGATGCGCTCTATATTGCGGCGTGCCTGAATGGCTTCGGCACGGGTGTTCAGCAGGAAGGTGGACTGCTGGATGTCTACCTGACTCATCTGCTCGTCAATCAGGCGGCGTTCGTTCTTCAGGGTATAGAGCTTGCCGATATTCCAACTGAGCTGCACGCCGGCAATATAATAGGGACTGAATCCGCCCTTGAGCATATTCAGACCGGGATCGCCGTAACCGCCCTGCATGAACAGGCCCAGTGTGGGACGGATGCCCGCGCGGGTGGTTTCCTTTTGTGCCAGCAACATATTTTTCTGACGGGCAAAGAGTTGTAGTTCCGGACGAAGGATTTCATTGCCGGACTCGGTAACGGCCGGAGTGACCAGCGCTCCGGCACGCAGGGAGTCCATGCCCGTGAGCAGCGACAGCACCTCGCAATAGGCCTTGCGGGAGGTTTCCAGGGAACGGACGGACTGCTCCACCGTGCGCAGTTCCACCTGCACGGCATCGACATCGGCCGGACAGACCACACCGCGTTTCAGAAAGGCCTGTACCTGTTCCAGGCTTTTCTGAAGCTGTTCCAGCAAAAGCTGCATCTGCTTGTGTTGCGCGTTCTGAAGCAGGATTCCGAAATAGACCTGATCAATGCGCTGATGCAAGGCATAGAGTTCCACCTCGGCCTGTTGGCGATCAGCCGCCGTACGGGCCTTCTGCCACTCACGACGGGCGCGCACCATGCCGCCATCGTAAACCAACTGCTTCAGTTCCAGAACCAGCTGATACTGGTCCTGCTCCATCCACTCAATGTTCATGCCGGGCATTTCAAACGGCAGTTTGGTGACATCCGACTGCCACGAAGCACGGGCCGACAGGTTGAGCTGGGGCAAGAAAGAGCGTTTGATATTTTCGAGCGTGAATTGTTCGGTGCGCTCCAACAAATCGAACTGACGGATTACGGGGTAATTGGCTCGGGCGGAGTCGTAACACTGTTCCAAAGTGACCTGCGCCGAAGCGGAAGCCGAAAACAACAGCAGGAACAGAAATCCGATTACGTATTTTTTCTTTTTCATGGTTTTTCCTCTTTAGAAAACGGACTTTTTCATGCTTCAATATAAAGAACTTGTCAAAAGATCCGCACTTCAGTATTTTTAATAAGTAATCTGCTTTCCACAAAAATAGAAGATTTATCCGCTCTCTATCCTCTTGAATTTCAGAAATATTTTTATATTCAACAAGTTTAACACTTATGCATTTAGCCCCTTCTACAGCAGAATGCCCCAAAGAATATCCCTGATTTAGGGTATTGCAACCAAAGCGTGCGTTACCTATCTTTGCAAAAATCATTCATTTAGCAAAATTATTATGGAACAAGAATCTGTATGGATCGCCCTGTCGCTTACGTTAGTGGCAGGTATGGCCACCGGTATAGGAAGCCTGATTGCATTTCTGGCCAAGAAAACAAATACGAAGTTTTTGTCCGCCTCGCTGGGACTCTCGGCAGGTGTGATGATTTATGTTTCCTTTATGGAACTGATGCCGGAATCGGCCCGTGAGTTTGCCCGCATCTATTCGGAGTCGAAGGCACAGGCGCTGATGCTGGGCGCCTTTCTGTTAGGTATTCTTCTGATTGCGCTGATCGACCGTCTGGTGCCCGAAGACGAGAACCCACATGAGGTGCATTCCATGGAAGAACACGGCGGAAAAAGCCGGCTCAAACGTACGGGTATTCTGATGGCGCTGGCCATCGGTATTCATAACTTTCCCGAGGGACTGGCCACTTTTACCACGGCACTGACCAGCATGGATATTGCCCTGCCGATTGTCTTTGCCATCGCCATTCACAACATTCCCGAAGGGATTGCCGTGTCGGTACCGATTTATCATGCCACCGGCAGCCGGCGCAAGGCATTCTGGTATTCGTTCCTCTCGGGTGTATCGGAGCCAGTAGGCGCACTGTTCGGCTTTCTGTTCCTGTTGCCGTTCTGGTCGGTAGAACTGAACGCATTCCTGCTGGCCTTCGTTTCGGGCATTATGGTGTATATCTCGTTTGACGAGTTGCTGCCGGGAACAGAAAAGTACGGTCACCACCATCTGGGAGTGGGCGGTGTGGTGCTGGGTATGCTCATTATGGGCATCAGTCTGATTCTGCTTTAAGACATTGCGATTTTTTGAGAAAAAGGAGTGGCCGGGCCGCTCCTTTTTTTATGCCACCTGTTGCTTTTATAAAGAAGAAAACCTAACTTTGTCACAATCACTGAAACTCAAAAGGAATATGTATCGTAATTTTATTTTTGCCTCCTGCCTCGCTTTGGCAGGAATGTTGGCCGGTTGCCAGAAGGGTGCCACACCGGCAGAGACTTCAAATACCGATTCTGTCAGTCAGAAGAACACAGTAGTGGAAACCATCATGGAGCGCCGGAGCATCCGCAAGTACAAGCCTCAGGCCATTGAAAAGGAAAAGCTGGACGAAATCATCCGTTGCGGTATTTACGCACCCAACGGCATGGGACGCGAATCCTGGGAAGTACGCTTCGTAACCCGTCCGGAACTGCTGGCACGCATCGACACGCTTTATGCGGACTATATGGAAAAGACGCAGGGGAAACGCCCGGCAGCAGCGGCATACGGCGTACCGGCCGTGGCATTCATTGCCTATGACACCACTTACGATCTGTCGCAGGTGGATTGCGGCTTGCTGGGAGGAAACATGTTGCTTGCCGCCAAATCCATGGGCATTGGCTCATGTTGTCTGGGAGGCATCTGCCGCTTCCTGAACGCTCCAGAGGGTGCCGAAATCATGAAGGAACTGGATTTTCCGGAAACACATAAGTTGCTTTATGCCATCGCTTTCGGTTATCCCGATGAGTCTCCGAAAGCCAAGGAAAGAACACCGGAGAAAGTGCGTTTCATTCAGTAAACGACTGAGAACCCAAATCCCCAATCCAAAAATCATTAAACCCGAACAGACACCATGATAAAAAGAAGAACGCGCGCCGCAATACTCGGTCTGCTGCTGGGATGCAGCCTGCCGGTGTGGAGTGCCGTGCAACCCGCAGATTCCCTCTATCTGCTTCCGCAACCGGAATCGGTGGAAATGCGCACCGGAGTATTTCGCCTGAATGAGGTGAAGAAAGTGAGCATTCAGGCTCCCGACAGTATTGCCGCCCTGATTGCGGACTATCTGCCGGAAGGCATGAAGGCAACAACCAAAAGCAGTAAAGCGACCCGGATGGAAATTCGTCTGAAGCCCGGACAGAATGGAAACCAGACGGACGAGAGTTATGTACTGGACATCACCGACCGGAAAATCAGTATCGAGGCCGCTTCCGTGGCCGGAGTTTTCTATGCCTTGCAGACATTGGGACAGCTGACCGACGAAGAACAAGCAACTGTTCCGGCAGTGCGCATCACGGATAAGCCTCGCTTTGCCTACCGCGGTATCATGCTGGATGTGTCGCGCCACTTCTTTGACGCGGACTTCCTGAAAAGACAGATTGATGTGCTGGCGGCGTTCAAAATCAACCGTCTGCACCTGCATCTGACGGATGCGGCAGGATGGCGTCTGCAAATTGACCGTTATCCCCGACTGACCGAACTGGCTGCCTGGCGACCGCAACATCTGTGGAAAGAATGGTGGAAAGGAGCACGCCGCTATGTGATGGAGGGTGCACCGAATGCCTATGGTGGTTACTATACGAAAGAGGAAATCCGCGATCTGGTGGATTATGCCCGCAAACGACAGATTACCATCATACCGGAAATCGAAATGCCTTCGCACTCGGAGGAGGTGCTGACGGCTTATCCGGAACTGTCGTGTACGCATGAACTGTACAAACCGTCGGATTTCTGCGTGGGTAACGAGAAGACGTTTGAATTCCTGGAACAGGTGCTCACTGAGGTGATGGAACTGTTCCCGTCGGAATATATCCACATCGGAGGAGATGAAGCTCCGAAAACCGATTGGCGTACTTGCCCGCGATGCCAGAAAAGAATCAAGGACGAGGGACTGAAAGACGAAAAGGGACTGCAAAGCTATCTGGTGCATCGCATCGAGAAGTTCCTGAACGCGCACGGACGGAAACTGTTGGGATGGGATGAAATTCTGGAAGGCGGGCTGGCACCGAACGCCACCGTGATGTCGTGGCGCGGTACGGAAGGAGGCATTGAGGCCGTAAAGAGCGGTCATCAGGCTATCATGACTCCGGGACAATATTGTTATCTGGATGGTTATCAGGACGCTCCGCACACACAACCGGAGGCCATCGGCGGTTATCTTCCTCTGAGCAAGGTGTATGGTTATGACCCGGTACCTCAGGAACTGACCCCGCAGGAACAGCAGTTGATTATAGGTGTGCAGGGAAATCTGTGGGCGGAATATGTACCCACAGAGGAACACGCGGAATATATGCTCTATCCGCGTGCGCTGGCCATCGCCGAAACGGGCTGGACACAACCGGAAAACAAATCCTGGAAACGCTTTCACCACAAGGCGATGCAGGTGACCAAGGATTTGCGCAAGGCCGGTTATCAGGCCTTCCCGTTGGAGCGTGAGTTTGGAAACCGTCCGGGAGCCGGAGAGGTTCTGAAGCACAAGGCATGGAACAAGCCGGTGACTTACAACGCACGCTACTGGGGCACTTATCCGGCCGGAGGCGACAAGGCACTGACCGACGGCCTGCGGGGCGGATGGAACTACAACGACGGTTTCTGGCAGGGTTTCGTATCGCAGAAACGTCTGGACGTAACCATCGACTTAGGAAGCCTTACCGACATACAGCGTATTCAGGCCGATTTCATGCAAATCTGCGGTCCGGAGGTCTATCTGCCGGCACACGTCATCATCTCGGTTTCTGAGGACGGAAAAGAGTTTACCCAACTGAAAGAAATCAAGCACAAGCCGGTGCGTAATGATGAGGTGACCTTCAAAACCTATGGTTGGGAAGGTACTGCCAAAGCACGCTTCATCCGCTATCAGGCACTGGCCGGCGACGAGTTCGGCGGTGTGGTATTCACGGATGAAATCGTGGTGGAATAATCTGAGAGCAGAATAAAGTAACGAGTGAATTCAGGACTTGGCTTTTGTGCGAATCACCATGCGCTCCCATAACGCGTTGGGAATCAAGCGCCAGAAGAAAGTAATAATCGCATAGCGCCAGTCGATGACCATCACTCGGCGTTTTTGAGCAATAGCCCGGGCAATCGTCCGGGCTACTTTGTCTGCCGGCATCATCAGCGGGTATTTCTGCGCTCCGGAAAGCAACGGCGTGTCTACGAAACCGGGACGTATATCCGTGAAACAGATCGGATGCCCCTCCATGCGTGCCTGCTGCGCCAAAGCCTGCAAATAGGTGTTCTGAAAGCGCTTGGTGGCCGAATAAGCAGGGGCCGCACCCAGTCCCTTCGTTCCGGCAATGGAACTGATAGCTGCCAGATGACCGCCGCCCTGAGCGGCAAAATAACGGTAGGCCCACCCTACCATCTGTCCGAAGCCCAGCACATTGGTGCGAAAGGTATCCAGCTCGATGCCGGCCTGCAAGGTGCGGTTCTGCTTTCCGATTCCAGCCACATGCAGATAGAGGTCCATGCCTCCCATCTCCTGCACCAGTTCGGACAGAGCCTCCGTTGCTCCTTCAGAGGTTACATCGAGTTCTTTCACAAAGACACGCTGCGGCGCCAACTGTTTCAGAGTCAGCAACGGTGCGGTACGGCGTGCGACCAATCCGACCACACATCCGGCGGCAATATAAATACGGGCCAGTTCCAGACCTATTCCGGATGAGGCTCCTATAAGAACAACTTTTTGAGAAGAAGATATCTGGTTCATTTTATCGTTTTTTTAGGGTTCTACACATGCAAAAATAACGATTTTTGCCCTTTCTCCCATTTTTTTGTAACCAAAAAGCTAACAACTCTTGCTTTTCTTCCACTTTTTATCGTAATTTTGTGTTTTGTCGTCCGGACCCCGGTTTCCCGTCTCTCTTTCTTCTCCAAACAGGAAACCGGACAAAAACACGTCCGCACGAAAAATCATTCACAAAAATCTTAAACACAAATTGCAATGAAAGAAAAAAACAACAGAGGTAAATTTGCCAGTAAAATAGGAGTCATTCTGGCTTCAGCCGGCTCAGCCGTCGGTTTGGGAAACATCTGGCGCTTCCCCACGGAAACGGGAGAAAACGGCGGTGCCGCCTTCATCCTGCTTTATATCTGCTGCATTCTGCTGCTCGGACTGCCGGTGATGATTTCGGAATTCCTCATCGGGCGGCGCACACACGCCGACGCATCTACCGCCTTCGAACTGCTGGCTCCCAAACATAAACAATGGCATTGGGTGGGCCGTTTGGGTGTGCTCTCGGGCATCATGATCTTCAGTTTCTATTCTGTGGTGGCGGGCTGGACCGTAAACTACACCGTTCAGGCTGCCCTGAACCGCTTTAACCAAATGGTGCCGACCGGCGAGGGAAATGTGTACGGAGCCTATTTCAACTCGTTTGTATCCGATCCCATCATGCCTACACTCTACCTGGTTCTGTTCATCCTGCTCACTCATTTTGTCGTGGCACGAGGCATTGAGAAGGGTATCGAGCGCTTCTCCAAACTAATGATGCCTACCCTCTTCCTGCTGCTTCTGGTTCTGGCTGGTTTTGCACTGACTATGGAAGGGGCGGCCGAAGGTCTGAACTTCCTGTTCCGCCCGGATTTCAGCAAAATTGATTCCTCAGTAGTACTTTCGGCTATGGGGCAGGCTTTCTTCTCGCTGAGCATCGGTCTGGGTTGCCTCTGCACCTATGCTTCCTATTTCCGCAAGGAAGTAAACCTGGTACGCACGGCAGGAAGCGTGGCGATGATTGACACGCTTGTAGCCATCATTTCCGGTCTGATTATCTTTCCGGCCGTTTATTCTGTGGCCGGCATGGAGCCGTCCGAGGGCCCGAGTCTGGTGTTTGTGGCTTTGCCCAACATCTTCCACATCGCTTTCTCCAAACTGCCTATTCTGGCCTATGCGTTGCCTTTCCTGTTCTACTTCCTGCTCATTCTGGCATCGCTGACTTCCACCATTTCCATGCATGAGCTGATCACGGCCTACTTCCATGAGGCGCATCACCTGTCACGCAAGAAAGCTACCTATCTGGTTACGGGCATCTGCCTGTTCCTGGGTGTTCTCTGTTCGCTGTCCTTGGGTGTCGGCTCTTCTTATACCATCGGCGGCATGACGCTGTTCGACCTGTTTGACTATCTCACCGCCAAATGGATGCTGCCGCTGGGCGGTCTGTTCACCGTGCTGTTCACCGGATGGTATCTCGACCGCAAGATTGTGTGGGAGGAAATCACCAACTACGGAACGCTCCGTTTTTACGGATTCCGGATTTTCATGTTCATCCTGAAATTCATCGCTCCACTGGGAATCTTCCTGATTTTCCTGGATCAGGTGGGTGTGTTCCGCTGGTTCTAAGGAAATATGGATGCATGATCATGCGATAAAAATTGTCACGCATGAAACGTATTACAGCTGATAAACCAAAAGCCATAGCGCGCTCTATTCTTGAGGTACGCTATGGCTTTTGGTTTATTGTTTTTGTAACGAGTTTTTACTCCCCGGAAACGAAGAATAAAAAGATCAGCACCACATGAAAAAAACATCGGGATGGCTTTTAAAGAACATCCTGATGGCTTTTCAATTTTATCTGGATCATTATCTCAAAGCATGATCCAGAAGTTCTTTTCTTGATAACCTTAATAGAATCAAGCACTTAAATAAAACAAGAACAAGATATAGGGAATCCCGATATTTGTCTGCTTTTTTCTTATTGAAGTCTGGTGGCTCAAAGACAAGAGCCATTCAGGACGAGAAACATATTTTCTTCCCGATTTCCAGATTTTTAAGGCAAATCCAAACGGAAAACGATGCGGAACTGTCCGTCAGCATACGATGTGCTGGTAATACGGAAAGCTCCCAGTTGGGCGGTATGCGCCACGTGTGCGCCAATACAGGCACAAACATCATAATCGCCTACATAGACGAGTCGTACCTCGCTCACCTGCTGATCGGGCAAACGCGAAAGCGAAACACTCTCGGGCAACTGATCCACCGGAGTCATGCGGGCCGTAACCGGCATATCGGCACGAATCACGTCATTGACCATCTGCCCGATCCGCTCGATCTGCTCCGGTGTGGGAGCTTCGGCCAGCTCGTAATTCACCTTACTCTTTTTACGCTCGATATGCGCATTTGTGGAGCGCGGACAACCGAAAAGCCGCACCATCGTCTGGTTCAGAATATGCTCGGCCGTGTGCATCGGAGCAATAGCTTCATCCTGAAATTTTGAATTTGTTTCCATATTATTTTCCAATCTTATAAAAAGGATTTTTTCCCCTAAAAACTAATATCAGTACTTTTCCTGCATTTCGGCAGGCATTACTCAAAAACTCAAAGGAAAAGAGTCATATTATCCGTTTGGTTTGAAGGATAATATGACTCTCTTTATTTCCCGAAAGGAAGTCTGCAAAACCTTAAGCGAACGCCTCCGTTTCCCAAACACCTTCCATATTTCTCTTATTCGAATATCTCATCAATGCCGATAACCTCCTCGGCAACGCTGTCAGTAGGCACAACCATATTCTGGCAAGGATCGAAGCCCTCCGGAATGTCGAACTTCTCCTCCTGAGAATAATGCAGGCTCTTGTCGGCATAGACTTTCTTCAGGAACTTGGCACAGATAGGCAAGGCTGAAGAAGCTCCCTGGGCATAGGTCATGCTGCGGAAGTGAATGTCGCGGTCCTCACCGCCTACCCAGCTACCGAACACCAGCGACGGGGTGAATCCGATAAACCAACCGTCGGAGTTTCGGTTGGTGGTTCCGGTCTTACCACCCATCGGACTCTTGATGTTGTATCTGAAACGCATGCGTCCACCCGTACCGCCGTCCATAACGCCTTGCAGCAGAATCAGCATCTTATAGGCACTCTCTTCGCTGATCACCTCGTTCATGCGAGGCTGGAACTGAGCCAGCACATTGCCCTCGTTGTCCTCGATGCGGGTTACCAGCAACGGAGCGGTGCGGATACCCTTATTCGGGAATGCGGTGTAGGCACTGACCATTTCCGAAAGGGAGATGTCGCAAGGACCCAGACACAAAGACATGGAAGGATGGATATCGCGGTTCAGAACACCGAATTCATGTATCAGGCGCACCAGAGCCTCCGGACTGAGTTTGCTCATCAGATAAGCGGAAATCCAGTTGTTGGACTGGGCAAGTCCCCACTTCAAGGTCACCATCTCACCATAGCGCGAGCGGCTTCCGTTACGTGGTGTCCACGGTTTGCCGGCAACCATATAAGTCTGCTGCACATTCATCACCTGATCGCAGGGCGACATGCCGTTCTCCATCGCCAATGTATAGAGGAAAGGCTTGATGGTAGAACCCACCTGACGGCGGCCCACACCGGCCATATCATACTGGAAGAAGCGATAATCCAAACCGCCGACATAGGCCTTCACTTCGCCCGTCTTGGGATCCATAGCCATGAATCCGCTGCGCAGGAAGCACTTGTAATAGCGGATAGAGTCCATCGGAGTCATCACGGTGTCCACCTCGCCATGATAGGTAAAGACGGTCATCTCGGTCGGTGTCTCGAAAGACTGGTCGATCTCATCCTGCGAATAGCCGGCCTTCTTCATCATGATGTAGCGCTCGCTCTGCATCTTTGAGCGGTTCATGATCTGTTCCACCTCTGCATTGGTCAGCGCGTCGGTATAAGGACGGCGTGAGCGGCCCTTCTGCTCCTTGTCGAACAACGGTTGCAGATAAAGTCCCACATGCTCGTAGAGCGCTTCCTCGGCATAACGCTGCATGCGCGCATCAATGGTTGTATAAATTTTCAGACCGTCGGTATAAATGTTGTAGTGCGAACCGTCCGGCTTTTTATTCTTATTACACCAGCCGTAAAGCGGGTCGGTCTCCCAGGCCAGCGAATCTTCATAATAGAGCTGATCCTGCCAGCCGGCATAATCGTCGCGATTCGGCTTCTCGGCCATCAGCATGCCACGCAGACGCTCACGCAGATAAGTAGCCACACCTTCCTTATGATCCACACGTTTGAAGTTCAGATCCAGCGGTTTCTCCTTCTCGGCTGCAGCCTCGCTTTCTGTAAGATACTGCGCTTTGAGCATCTGGTCGATTACGACGTTGCGGCGCTCACGACAGCGTTCCGGATAGCGCACCGGATTGAAGTAAGAAGGATTCTTGCACATACCGATGAGCGTAGCGGCCTCGGTTATGGTCAGATCTTTCGGTTCCTTACCGAAATATGTCTTGGTGGCTGTTTTGATACCCACGGCGTTATGCAGGAAATCGAAATAATTCAGATACATGGTGATGATCTCCTCCTTCGTGTAGTAACGCTCCAGCTCTACGGCAATCACCCACTCGATCGGCTTCTGCAAGGCACGCTCCATGGTGCTTTGAGCCGTTTCGGAATAGAGTTGCTTGGCCAGCTGCTGCGTGATAGTACTACCACCACCGGCATTGGTCTGTCCCAAAATGCCGCGCTTTATGATAGCGCGTGCCAAAGCCCGGTAGTCAATGCCCGAATGATCATAAAATCGCGCATCCTCCGTGGCGACCAGCGCCTTGATCAACCAGGGAGACAAATCGTCATATCCCACAAAAATTCGGTTCGCCCGGCTGTACGACCATGTACCGATCAGTTTGCCGTCGGACGAGAAAACCTGCGAAGCATACTTGTTTACCGGATTCTCCAGTTCCTGAAAGTTGGGCATGTAACCGATCCAACCCTTAGAAATGGCCCAGAAAGCGCCGGCTACCGATCCGATACCCAGTATCAGAACAATCCACAAGGTAATAATTATCTTTTTTCTCATATATCTTAGATATGTCTGTTAATTCACAAATTAAAAATGGAAAAGGAAATGCAAAGTTACTCAAAATCTTGAAATAAATGGCGCAATATAAAAAAAGTTGAAGAAATGTATGTTGTTACGATATCTTTTCAATCCTTTTTGCTAACTTTGAAACAGATTCATCAATCAAATAAAACTTAATACTTTATTTAAAAATGGAAAATAGAAGTCTTGTAACCATTGCAGAGCACTCTCGGGAGAAAATCATGTATCTGATCGAGATGGCCAAGGAATTTGAGAAGCACACTAACCGTAAGCTGTTGAACGGAAAGGTGATAGCTACTTTGTTTTTCGAGCCTTCAACCCGCACTCGTTTAAGTTTTGAAACCGCAGCAAACCGCCTGGGCGCACGTGTCATCGGCTTTACGGATCCGAAGGCCACCAGCTCTTCAAAAGGTGAAACATTGAAAGATACCATCATGATGGTGAGCAACTATGCCGATGCCATTGTCATGAGACACTATCTGGAAGGTGCAGCACGCTATGCCAGCGAAGTTTCTCCTGTGCCTATCCTGAATGCCGGCGACGGCGCCAACCAGCATCCATCGCAAACCATGCTTGACCTCTATTCCATTTACAAGACACAAGGCACGCTCGACAACCTGAACATCTATCTGGTGGGCGACCTGAAATACGGCCGCACCGTGCACTCACTGCTGATGGCCATGCGCCACTTTAACCCGACCTTCCACTTCATCGCTCCTGACGAGCTGAAGATGCCGGAAGTGTATAAACTGTATTGCGAGAAGCATGGTATCAAATATGTGGAGCATACCGACTTCAACGAAGACACCATCGCCGGAGCAGATATTCTGTATATGACCCGCGTGCAGCGCGAGCGCTTCACCGACCTCATGGAGTATGAGCGTGTGAAGGATATGTATCTGCTCAAGCTGAACATGCTGGGCAAGGCCAAGGACAACATGAAGATCCTGCACCCGCTGCCTCGCGTGAACGAAATTGAATACAGCATCGACAACGATCCGCATGCCTACTACTTCGAACAGGCGCACAACGGACTTTTCGCCCGTCAGGCCCTGATCTGCGATGCGCTGGGCATCACTCTGGACCAAGTAAGAGAAGACAAAACCATTATTGATTAATCCTTTAAAAAAGAATTCTACATGAAACGTCAGGAACTTTTAGTTGCCGCACTCCAGAACGGAACCGTTATCGACCATATCCCCTCTAACAAACTCTTTCAGGTGGTGAATCTGCTGCACCTGGAGAACATGAGCAGCGCCATCACCATCGGCTACAATCTCAAAAGCCAGAAGATGGGAGTAAAGAGCATCATCAAGATTGCCGACAAGTTCTTCACCGACGATGAACTGAACCAGCTTTCTGTAATCTCTCCAAACGTTACGCTGTGCACCATCAAGGATTATGAGGTTGTGGAGAAAAAAGAAGTAAAGACTCCGGATCACCTGACCGGAATCGTGAAGTGCAAAAACCCGAAATGCATCACCAATAACGAACCGATGCAGACGGTGTTCCATGTCATTGACAAGCAGAAGGGCATCATCCAGTGCCATTACTGCAACAATGAGCAGAACATCGACCAGGTAACTCTCATTTCGGATTAAGTCATGAAGCAGGACTGGAAAGCCGGAACGCTGATCTATCCCCTGCCGGCAGTGCTGGTAAGCTGCGGCGACACTCCGGAAAACTATAATCTCATCACCGTGGCATGGACGGGAACCATCTGTACGAACCCGCCCATGTGCTACATCTCCGTGCGTCCGGAAAGACACTCCTATGAACTGATCAAGAAGAACATGGAGTTTGTCATCAACCTGACCACCGAGGAACTGGCCCGCGCTACCGACTGGTGTGGCGTGCGCTCGGGAAGAGACTACCACAAGTTTGAAGAAATGAACCTCACTCCCGGCCCGGCGCGCATGGTGAAGGCCCCAATCGTGGAAGAGGCCCCGCTGAACATCGAATGCAAAGTAAAGGAGATCATGTCTCTGGGATCGCACGACATGTTCATTGCCGAGGTGGTGAACATCAAGGCGGACGAGAAGTATCTGGACCCGGAAACGGGAAAATGGTCGCTCGAAGCCAGTCACCCTCTCATCTATCTGCACGGAGCCTACTATGGCTTGGGACCGAAAATCGGAAAATTCGGCTGGAGCGTGGAGAAAAACAAATAAATTTTAGCTTATGGAAAAGGATCATGTAATTTTCGACCTCATTGAGAAGGAACACGAAAGACAGTGCAAGGGCATCGAGCTGATTGCCTCTGAAAACTTTGTCAGCGACCAGGTAATGGAAGCGATGGGCAGCTGTCTGACGAACAAATATGCCGAAGGGTATCCCGGAAAGAGATATTACGGCGGTTGCGAAGTGGTGGACCAGGTGGAATCTCTGGCCATTGAACGTGTGTGCAAGCTCTTTGGAGCGGAATATGCCAACGTGCAGCCCCACTCCGGTGCCCAGGCCAATGCAGCCGTATTCCTGGCCTGCCTGAATGCCGGAGACACCTTTATGGGATTGAATCTGGACCACGGAGGCCACTTGTCACACGGTTCGGCCGTGAACACCTCGGGTATCCTGTATCACGCCATCGGTTATAACCTGAACAAGGAAACCGGACGCGTGGATTACGACGAGATGGAGAAACTCGCCCTGGAACACAAGCCGAAACTGATTATCGGCGGTGGTTCGGCTTACAGCCGCGAGTGGGATTATGCCCGCATGCGTGCCATTGCCGATCAGGTGGGCGCTATCTTCATGGTAGACATGGCGCACCCGGCCGGACTGATTGCTGCCGGCGAGCTGGACAATCCGGTGAAATATGCGCATATCGTGACTTCGACCACCCACAAGACCCTGCGCGGACCGCGTGGCGGTATCATCCTCATGGGCAAGGATTTTGAGAATCCGTGGGGACTGAAGACCCCGAAGGGTGAGGTGAAAATGATGAGCCAGCTGATCAACAGCGCCGTATTCCCGGGTATTCAGGGCGGACCGCTGGAGCATGTCATCGCTGCCAAGGCCGTGGCTTTCGGCGAGGCATTGCGACCGGAATTCAAGACATGGGCCGCTCAGGTGAAGAAGAATGCCGCCACACTGGCTGCCGAGCTGCAGAAGCGCGGATTCAGCATCGTAAGCGGCGGTACGGACAACCATCTGATGCTGGTGGACCTGCGCTCCAAATATCCGGATCTGACAGGTAAGGTGGCCGAAAAGGTACTGGTTTCTGCCGACATCACCGTAAACAAGAATATGGTGCCGTTTGACAGCCGCAGCGCCTTCCAGACTTCAGGTATCCGTCTGGGTACAGCCGCCATCACAACACGCGGTGCCAAGGAGGATTTGATGGTGCTGATTGCCGAACTGATTGAACGGGTGCTCAACGAGCCGGAAAATCAGGACGTGATCCAAGACGTGAAGAATATCGTAAACCGCACGATGAGCGAATACCCGCTCTTCGCCTGGTAATCGGTTACGGAAATAAAAAAGCTCCGGAAACAGCCTTTTAAGGCCCGTTCCCGGAGTTTTTTTTATCCTCAGGTGTCTCTCCTACTCCAAGACATGTTCTGCCGTTTAAAATCATTGTGATGTTTTCTTCAAATCATCACAATGACTTTTTCTTTTCATCACAATAAAAAAATCAAAAGCCGCTCACCAAAATGCGGAATCCTCTCCCAAACAAAACCACAAGGGGCGATGCACACCGGCACCGCCCCTTGTGGCTATCTATTTCTTACTGAAATCAGCTAAATCAAAGCACATAGGCATTCATCAGGAAGAACACGGCCAGACCAACGATCCAGCCCAGCAGCACCTTACCGGTCATCATGCGGAAATACCACCAGATGCTTACGTGCTCGTTCTTCATCAGCGCATAACCTGCAATGGAACCGATTGGCAACAGACAGCCGCCCACACCTCCACAGAAGGCGATAAGCTGCCAGTAGGCACCGTTCTGCTGGAAAAGCGAAGCGTAGGCCGGATCGACACTGGCTGCCACCTGCTCCGGTGAAAGGATGTCATACATGGAAATGCTGCTCAGCACCAGCGCCACATTGTCCAGAATACCGGAGGCCGCTCCCAGAATACCGCTTACGATATAGATGTTGTGAATATGACTGTCCAGCCAGAATGCCGCATAACGGAAGGCTCCCGTCTCATAAATGGCTCCTGCGGCCAGTGCCAAACCGATGAAATAAAGGATGGTCTGCAGATTGTCATACTGCAAACTGCGGGGCACCGTACGTCCTCCGATAATGGAGGCATTGACCAGACTGCTGTTGCAGAACTCGTTGACAACCCAGAAAACAGCCAGCACACACAGCGCTCCGACGAAAGGAGGCAACTTGGTGATGTTGTGGAACGTAGGAATGAACCACAGTCCACCGATACCGATAAACAGCATCAGAATGCGCTGCCAACGGGAAAGGAAGGAATCATCGCCGCGATATACCGTGCGCAGGGAGTCGATATTGATGTGCTCGGGCAGAGTGCGCGAAATGAGATACGTAGGGATAATCATGGCAATCAGGGCCGGCAGCATCAGCGACAGCGAGAAATCGGTCGGCGTAACCGCCCCTTTGGTCCACAGCACCAGCGAGTTAATGTCTCCAATCACGGTAAAGCAACCGCCGCAGTTGGCCGCCAGAACGATTACCGAGCCGTAGATCATACGGAAACGGGTCTCAATCACAATCTTTCGCATAATGGCCAGCATCATCACCGTGGTTGTCAGATTATCCAGATTGGCCGAAATGATAAAACTGGCTCCGGCCAGATACCAGATCAGCTTGCGGCTGTTCTTCGTGCGGCAACACTCATAGATAAAATCGAAACATCCGTTGGCGTTCAGCACATCCACAATGGCCATCGTGGCCAGCAGAAAGAGCACAATCTGGCTGATTTCCGCAATGTGGCGCAGGAAAATGTTATTGGCAATGAAGGTTTTCACCGCAGCGGCGGTAGAGGGCGCCCCGTTCAGAAAGGACAGATACTCCGTGTGATAAAACAAATCCACATACGAGGATCCTTCTACCATATACAGAATCCATCCTACTACTCCGAGAAACATGGCTGTAGCCGCCTTGTTAATGCGTGTGATATGCTCGGTTGCTATGGCTATATAGCCCAACAACAAGATGGTAACAATAATAAAAGTCATAAATCCTTATCTTTAATATGCATTTTTGCTTTTTGTTTCCTACAAAAATACGGATAATAATTAAAATGAAAAAGCCTTCTTTATAATCTTTTGAGACTGGAGTCCTTATTTTTGGCATTCCGGCCGGCCCGGAGGCTTCGTATCTTAATAAATATGCAAAAAGGAGACAAGTCCTGAAGACTGTCTCCTTTCTCTCTTTTGTCGGGGTACCAGGATTCGAACCTGGGACCCCCTGCTCCCAAAGCAGGTGCGCTAACCGGACTGCGCTACACCCCGTACTTTTTCAAAAGCGATGCAAAGGTATGGCTTTTATTTGAAACATCCAAATATTTCGGCAACTTTTTTCAGTTTTCGTATTCTTTTTTTCGTTTCGGATTCATCGGAAACCACCCTTTCTGTACCCGTTTGAACTGCTCAAACACCTCTAATATAGACCAAAAGGAGGAAAAAGACACCACACCCAGCAAGATGGACACATATTCATTTTCTGCATACAGAGAAAAGCCTAGCGTAATGATTCCCAGAAGCAGAAACAGCACCCAACTTTTTTTCCCGATATAATATTCCGCCTTGATGACCAGAGGATGAAAAAGACCGATCACCAAAAAAGTCACCAAACCAAAGATAATTCCCGTATAATTCATTTCTGTTACTTTTTAATCTTTATTACCGGCGCAAAGATATAAAATTATCCTTTCCACACCGTAAGCCGGCGACGGATTTTCTTGCGATAGAGCAACGTCTGCACCATGCCGCGCGAAAAAAGATATACCAGAAAGGCCAGCCAGAGAGTGTGATTCCGGTCTGCCAACGGAGCGGTCAGGAGAATCAGAAAGAACAGACATCCGGCCACGAACATCGACAAAAGCATCTGCCGGGTGGCCGTCAGTCCGATAAAGATACCGTCCCACAGGAAAGCGGCTACCGACACAAACGGAATCAGAATCACCCACCACAGATAATGTGCGGCCGTGTCGATCACATCCGGATTGTCGGTAAGCCAGGTCAGCGCCAACCGTCCGCCTGCAGCATAAAGCAGCGTAAACACGAGCGCAATGCTCCCACCCCAACGGAACAGCCGTATGAAAACAGCCCTCAGCTGGTCCATCTGCCGCGCGCCGTAGTATTTTCCGGTGAGCGACTCGCCGGCATAGGCAAAACCGTCCATAAAATAAGAATAAAAGGTAAAGAACTGCATCAGGAACACATTGGCCGAGAGCACCACCTCGCCCTGTTCCGTACCTACGGACGTAAAATACAGGGTGACGCACACCAGGCACAGCGTACGCAGAAAAATATCTTTGTTCACATCAAACAGGCGCAACAATGCACGCACATCGAGCAGACGGCGCCACTCGAAAAAGCGCGCATCACGATGGCGGCGCAACCAGTAGGCCAGAAAAACAGCCGAAAGGACCACACTGCCCCACTGCGCTAGCAGAGTGCCCAAAGCCACTCCCCGCACGCTCCAATGAAGCACAAACACAAAAACGGCACTGCATACGATGTTCACCACATTCTGAAAGATGGAGACATAAAGAGGAAAGCGCGCTTCCTGCACCGCTATGAACCACCCGAAGAAACAGTACTGCATCAGCATGGCCGGCGCACCCCAGATGCAAATATGAAAGTATTGGTTCACATAAAGGGCCACATCCGGACCGGTCTCCATCACGCGGAAAGCAAAATCCAGAACCTGCTCCTGCAACAGCAGTTGCAAAAGACTGATGGCTACCGCCAGAGCGAGCGAACGCAACAAGGTGGCCGTCACCTCATCCTGCTGCCCGGCCCCGTAATGCTGGGCCGTGATACCCGTGGTGCCCATGCGCAAAAAACCAAAGACCCAATACAGCATGTTGAACACTGTGCCTCCCACCGCTATGGCCGCAATATAGGTCGACGCTCCCAAGTGGCCGACAATCGTCAGATCGACCAAAGACAACAGAGGAACGGTTATATTCGACAGGATGGACGGCAGAGCGATATTCAAAATTTCATTTTTCTTAATCCAGCTCATCATATACCTCTTATATAAAGAATATTTCATGCATCATAAAAACGCTGCAAAGGTAGCCCTTTTCTGCCTTTGCAACAAATAGTCCGGCACAGAGAAGCGCATTCCTCTCATTCCGTTGAAGAATATAGTCAGAAAAAAAGGTGTCTGTTTGGCTAAATGCGCAAAATGAACTAACTTTGCATGCATTGAAGAAATACAAAACTTATAGAAATATGTTTAGAACGAATACATGTGGCGAATTGCGCCTTTCAGATGCCGGCAAACAGGTGACTCTGGCCGGATGGGTGCAGCGCACACGAAAGATGGGCGGCATGACCTTTGTCGATTTGAGAGACCGTTACGGAATCACTCAGCTGGTGTTCAACGAAGAGATTAACGCCGACCTGTGCGAAAAGGCCAACAAACTGGGCCGTGAGTTTGTCATTCAGGTAATCGGTACCGTTAGCGAGCGCGAAAGCAAGAACAAGAACTTGCCTACCGGCGAGATCGAAATCATCGCCTCTGAACTGAATGTACTCAACACTTCGCTCACTCCTCCTTTCACTATTGAAGACAACACCGACGGTGGCGACGATATCCGCATGAAGTATCGTTATCTGGATCTGCGTCGTGCCACCGTACGACAGAATATCGAGTTGCGTCACCGCATGACTATGGAGGTACGCCGTTATCTGGACAGCAAGGGATTCCTCGAAATCGAGACTCCTATGCTCATCGGTTCTACTCCGGAAGGTGCGCGCGACTTCGTAGTGCCTTCTCGCATGAACCCGGGACAGTTCTACGCGCTGCCACAGAGCCCTCAGACTCTGAAACAGTTGCTGATGGTAGCCGGTATGGACCGCTATTTCCAGATTGTGAAGTGTTTCCGCGACGAGGACCTGCGTGCCGACCGTCAGCCTGAGTTTACTCAGATTGACTGCGAGATGAGTTTCGTGGATCAGGAGGATGTCATCAGCACCTTCGAAGGTATGGCCAAGCATCTGTTCAAGGAACTGAGAGGCGTAGAACTTACCGAAGCGTTCCCACGCATGCCGTGGAGCGAAGCCATGCGTCTGTACGGAAGCGACAAGCCGGATACCCGTTTCGGCATGCAGTTCGTAGAGCTGATGGATGTTCTTAAGGGTACCGGAGAGTTCAGCGTATTCAACGACGCAGCTTACATCGGCGGTATCTGTGCCGAAGGTTGTGCTTCATACACCCGCAAGCAGCTGGATCAGTTGACTGACTTCGTAAAACGCAGCCAGATCGGAGCCAAAGGTTTGGTATATGCCCGCGTACAGGAAGACGGCAGCGTAAAGAGCAGCGTAGACAAGTTCTACTCACAGGAAGTACTTCAGAACCTGAAAGAGGCTATGCAGGCTAAGCCGGGCGACCTGATTCTGATTATGAGTGGCGACGATGCCATGAAGACCCGCAAGCAGTTGTGCGAATTGCGTCTGGAGATGGGTAACCGTCTGGGCCTGCGCGACAAGAACAAGTTCTCTTTGCTGTGGGTGGTAGACTTCCCGATGTTCGAATGGAGCGAGGAAGAAGGCCGTCTCATGGCAATGCACCATCCGTTTACTCATCCGAAGGACGAGGATATTCCTTTGCTCGATACTCATCCGGAGCAGGTTCGTGCCGATGCCTACGACATGGTATGTAATGGTGTGGAAGTCGGTGGCGGTTCTATCCGTATCTTCGACCCGGAATTGCAGGATAAGATGTTCCAGATCCTTGGCTTTACCAAAGAAAAGGCTCAGGAGCAGTTTGGCTTCCTGATGAATGCCTTCAAGTACGGTGCACCTCCTCACGGAGGATTGGCTTACGGTTTGGACCGTTGGGTAAGTCTGTTCGCCGGATTGGATACAATCCGCGACTGTATCGCTTTCCCGAAGAACAACAGTGGTCGCGACGTCATGCTCGACGCTCCTTCATGCATCGACCAGAAGCAGCTTGACGAACTGAATCTTCAGATTGCAAAGATCGAAGAGTAAAGTCAGCTAAAATCAGGTGGGGCAAAAAGAGCAAAACAGCCTTTCATGCTACTCTGAGACTTTAATTTTTCCGCCCATCGGGCAAGAAGAATCTATTTTTGCAAGTCTCAGGAGGCATTTTCAAAGCCAACCACCTGAATTATAGGACTATTCGATATATTTTTCTATTTTCTTTTCCTGAGCAAATAGAAAGAGCATCTTAAAATAAACCAAAAAGTGCAGTTTATCTTTAATGATAAGACTGCACTTTTTTTATACTCAAATTTGGCAGGGATTTCAGCAGAACAAAACAAATCATAAGAAAATTTCTATAAAACACACTTATTTTAAAGTAAAATACATTTAATATAAAAATATTTTGTATATTTGAGGCGTTATTACAACAACCTGAATTATTAACCCAAAAACACAGATATATGAAAAAATCAATTACTTCATTATTTTTAATGTTCGCCTGCGTATTCGGCGCACAAGCACAAGCAAACAGTTATCCATTCGATGAGGCCGACCTTGACGCAAACGGTTGGCTATGGTTTGACACACCAGAAAAGATAGAAAAATATGTAGGCGTTTCAGAAGACGGCAAAATGGACCCTAACGGAAAAATCTTTCAAATGGTCAGCACAGAATCGGCTTCTGATGTAAAACCTCCATTCAACAAGACTTTTGCCAGCGATACCATTTCCGGTTTTGGAGATCCGCATAATCAGGGAAGCGACATCAGAAAAGGAGCCATCGTGCTGCACAAGGCCACCCAAAGCGGAAAATACAACGACGGTGGTGCTGTACTCATCAACCTTCCATCCTGCAAGACCATGAGCATGGTTCTCTCCTGCCAGAGTTCTGCCCACTTATATCTGTCCGGAACAAACGACGCAGCAGCCGACACAAGCGCGTATTCCATTGTTTACCAACCGTCTGCCGCCATCTTCCCTCCGGGATTTTTCAATGCCTTGTTTGTTTGCAACATTCATTTATGGGAGGGTTTACAGACCTTTAATAATGAAGGCGCAACAGATTTTACCTTGGCTTCTGCAGGTCCGATTTATGCCATGTTACAGGTTGCCGGCCTGACACCAGTATACCTTCACGGTGTAAGAATCACTACCGAGGGAACAACCGGTATCGAGAAGGTAACTGCTGAAGATATCCGCTTCGACGGCCAAAAGATATCTTTGGACCAGACAACAAACATCAAGGTTTACAATTCCAATGGAATGCTGGTAGCTTCTGCTGTAAGCAACAGCATGGACATGTCAAACTTGGCCAAAGGTATTTATCTGGTAAAGGCAGGAAACAAAGCTCAAAAGATTGCCATCCGATAAGTCGGACACACTTGAAAAGTGTTTGAGACACCCTTTTCTATTGGATTTCCAAAAAGAATTTACAGTAATAAGCTAATCATCACGCTGCAAAGTTGCACAACACAACTGCAGCAGATTACGAAAATAGTCGTATCCAACTCTGCCCAGAGTCATGATACGACTATTTTTTATTTTTAAGGAAGCTGACGCTATCTGATACACAATCAATTACCTCCAGCAAGCCAAACGGTAAAGCCCGAAATCCCTTTGACGCAAAGCACGAACCAAAGGATGCGAAGCGCAACAGTCCGATGCAAAGAATTGTTCCCAAAGAGCTATAGTCAGCAGAAAAACATCCTGCTCCAGCTTCCGACGGTTCAGTTCCATCAGACGCAGGGCATTGATACGGATTTCTATAAGCATTACCCGGGCAAAATCTTCATCAAAAGGCAAGCCCAACTGTTTATGGTCATCCAGCAAACGTGCGGTCACCCAAAAACAGTCCACAATCTTTGCACTACAGCGACTCTTTGCCGTGATACCGTTCGGATTTAACCGGTAGCGATAAACCAAAGTATCGGTTGTTGCCCCGACTTTACACATCGGAAAGAGCAGCAACGACATAATGCTGTCTTCAAACCAATAGCCTTCCGGAAAGCTAATCCGCTCAAAAAGTTCTGCCCGGAAAAGCTTACCCCAGGGATAACCATAGAATTGACGTACAGCATCCTTTCCGACACACTTCTCATGTCTGAAAGTCTGTTGATTTGCCGATGCGCCGAAAGTAACATATCCCCCTTCTGTAATATCTGCATGAGTCTCGTCCGCCCGACGCACAAGACTATCCAGATCCAGCAATTCATCATCAGCATCCAGAAACAGGACGTAGCGGGCACGGATAGATTGCAGTCCCCGATTGCGTGCACCGGAGAAACCCCGGTTTTCCTGATTTATGATCTGTATGCGGGAATCCCCTGCATACTGTTGCAGAATCTCCCCGGTGCGGTCTGTGGAGCCGTCGTTCACCACAACAATCCATATACGAAAAGCTGTATCCAGTCTTAAAACCGAATCCAGACATCCGGCGATAAAAGTTTCTGCATTATAGGCAGGAATAATAATCTGCACATCATAAGGAGGAGCCGTCTCCACCTGATTCTGTCGCAAAGCCGAGTATCCCGGATCAGGTGAGCAGGCCGACAAATCACGATATGCCTGTGCCACCACTTGCGGATTATAAGGCAAAACAGAACGGAAAAAGCCGGATACACAACGAAAGACCGTATCCTGCGCCAGCAGTTTGCGTACCACTCGGGCGCACAGCATCTTCATCATACACAAATATTATTTAGAAAAACCAATAAAACGATATTCTGAAAAATTATCCGCAACAGAAAGAAACAAAAAATCCTGCAAAGCATACACTTTGCAGGATTCTGTTTCCGTTTCTGCGGAAAGGGAGGGATTCGAACCCCCGGTGCCTCTCAGCACGGCGGTTTTCAAGACCGCTGTAATCGACCACTCTACCACCTTTCCAAACTTCTTTGTAAGAAGGCTTTGTTTTCGAAAGCGATGCAAAGGTACGGCATTTTTCTGAATATGCAAACTTTTGCGCTACTTTTTTTCAAAAAAAGTCTCCAAAATCTATTTTTCCCCCTAAAAAGATAAACAATAGCCTTGTTTCTCCCCTTTTTTTATCCTATTTTTGTAGTAATTAGAAAATATACAACAATCTAAAACAAAGACACGATATGGCATTAGTTAACGAACACTTTCTGAAATTTCCCAATAGTTATTTCTTTTCTGATATGGCCAAAAGAGTCAACTCTTTTCGAGTAACTCATCCGAAAGCCGACTTGCTGCGTATCGGAATAGGCGACGTGACCCGTCCCATGCCCAAGGTCTGCGCCGAAGCCATGTGTCGGGCTGCCCTTGAACTGACCGACCCGAAAACATTCCGGGGCTACGGACCGGAACAAGGTTACGACTTTCTGATTGATGCCATCTTGAAACACGAATACGCCAGCCGGGGCATCAGTCTCTCACCATCGGAAATATTCATCAACGACGGTGCCAAAGGAGATACCGGCGGTATTGTAGACATTTTACGGCACGACAATAATATCGGAGTGGCCACACCCACCTATCCGGTTTATATAGACAGTAACGTCATGTGGGGACGGGCCGGCATGTATGATGCCGAGACGGGTACCTGGAGCAATGTAAACTATCTGCCATGTACCGAGGAGACCGACTTCAAGCCCAAGCCTCCCAAGGAACGTGTGGACATTCTGTATTTGTGTCTGCCCAACAACCCTACCGGTACAACGCTTACCAAGACCGAACTAAAAAAGTGGGTGGATTATGCCCTGAAGAACGACACCCTGATTCTGTTTGATGCAGCCTACGAGCGCTTTATCCGAAGCAATGATACTCCCCACTCCATTTACGAAATCCGAGGCGCCAAAAAGTGTGCCATCGAATTCCGCAGCTTCTCAAAGACTGCCGGATTTACCGGAGTGCGCTGCGGCTACACGGTAATTCCCAAGGAACTCACCGCAAGTACTCTGGAAGGAGAACCCATTTCATTGAATCAGCTGTGGCTGCGCCGCCAGAGCACCAAATTCAACGGCACCTCATATATTGCGCAAAGAGGTGCTGAAGCGATCTACACCCCCGAAGGCATTGCAGCCATAAACGAAAATATGGACTACTATCTGCAGAATGCCACCAATATGAAAAAAGCCATCACCCAAATGGGACTCAAATCCTGGGGAGGAGAAAATTCTCCTTATATCTGGGTGAAGACACCCAACGGCGAAAGCTCCTGGAAGTTCTTCGAACGCATGCTGTATGAAGCAAACGTGATTGTCACCCCGGGAGTGGGATTCGGTCCCGGTGGAGAAGGATTTGTGCGTCTGGCCGCCTTCTGTAGCCAGGAAGAGAGCCGCGAAGCGTTAAAAAGAATCGCATCAGTGCTCTAAAGTGCATAATTATTAATTTGTTCACTTTTTCTGCATAAGTATTGTTATTTTAATAGCTTTTCTCTATCTTTACCGACGCAATGATAATTAATTTTCTGTTATTACATTAATAAGTAAGAAAAATGATATACGATTTGAGCATGTTGCACAACTTTTATGCAACCTATGAAAGCGAAGTGAAAAATGCCAAAAAGAATCTGAACCGCCCCATGACCTTGGCCGAAAAGATTCTTTATGCACATCTCTATAATCCGGAACAGATGCAGGCTTTCAAGCGAGGCGAAGATTATGTAAACTTCCGCCCAAACCGCGTAGCCATGCAGGACGCCACCGCACAGATGGCTCTGCTCCAGTTTATGAATGCCGGCAAGGAGCGCGTAGCTGTGCCCAGCACCGTGCATTGCGATCATCTGATTCAGGCTTGCAAAGGAACGGCAACCGATTTACCGGCAGCATGCTGTACCAATAAAGAAGTATATGATTTTCTGGGTAGCGTAGCCGCAAAATATGGCATCGGCTTCTGGAAGCCGGGTGCCGGAATCATCCATCAGGTGATTCTGGAGAACTATGCATTCCCTGGTGGCATGATGGTGGGAACAGACTCACATACCCCAAATGCCGGCGGATTGGGCATGATTGCCATTGGTGTAGGTGGTGCCGACGCTGTAGATGTAATGACAGGAATGGAATGGGAGTTGAAGATGCCGAAACTCATCGGTGTGAAGCTTACCGGAAAACTGAACGGATGGGCCGCTCCTAAGGATGTGATTCTGAAACTGGCCGGTATCCTCACCGTAAAGGGTGGGACCAATGCCATTATCGAATATTTTGGTCCGGGTACTGAAAGCCTGTCGGCCACGGGAAAAGCTACTATCTGTAATATGGGTGCCGAAGTGGGTGCTACCACTTCCCTCTTCCCTTATGACGAAGAGATGGCTACTTATCTGAAAGCCACCGGAAGAGCAGAAATCGCTGCACTGGCCGACCAGGTAAAAGCAGAACTGAAGGCCGACGAGGAGGTAATCGCCAATCCGGAAGCCTATTACGACCGCATCATTGAAATAGATCTCTCTACATTGGAGCCTTATCTGAACGGTCCGTTCACTCCGGATGCCGCCTGCCCGATTTCCGAGTTTGCAGAAAAGGTAAAGCAGAACGGTTATCCTCAGAAGATGGAAGTGGGACTGATCGGTTCGTGCACTAACTCTTCTTATCAGGATCTGAGCCGCGCCGCTTCATTGGCTCGCCAGGTAGCCGCCAAGAACCTCAAGGCTGCCGCACCGCTTATCATCAATCCGGGTTCAGAGTTGATTCGTTGCACTGCCGAGCGCGACGGCATGATTGCCGATTTCGAAAGCATGGGTGCCGTAATCATGACCAACGCCTGCGGTCCGTGTATCGGACAGTGGAAACGCGAGACCGATGATCCTACCCGTCCGAATTCAATCGTGACTTCATTCAACCGTAACTTCGCCAAGCGAGCAGACGGTAACCCGAATACACACGCCTTCGTGGCCTCTCCGGAAATGGCTATGGCCATGACCATTGCGGGCGATCTGACCTTCAACCCGCTGACAGATACACTGATCAACGAAAACGGAGAAGCTGTCAAACTGGACCCTCCAACCGGAGACACACTCCCAAAGAACGGATTCACCGTGGAGGACAACGGTTATGTAGCTCCGGCAGAAGACGGCAGCAACATCACGGTAAGCATCAGCGCCGACTCCAATCGTCTGCAAAAGTTGCAGCCGTTTGCCCCATTCTGCGCTGCTGATTTCCAGGATATGCCGTTGCTGATCAAGACCAAAGGCAAATGTACTACCGACCATATTTCCATGGCTGGTCCGTGGCTCAAGTTCCGCGGCCATCTGGAAAACATTTCCGACAATATGCTCATGGGAGCCGTGAATGCCTTCAACGACAAGACCAATGCCGTGCGCAACAGTCTGACAGGCGCTTACGAAGCCGTATCGGCCGTAGCCAAGCAGTATAAGGAAAAAGGCATTTCTTCGATTGTCGTAGCCGAAGAGAACTATGGCGAAGGCTCTAGCCGTGAGCATGCTGCCATGGAGCCGCGCTTCCTGAATGTGAAGGTGATTCTGGCCAAGAGCTTTGCCCGCATCCACGAAACCAACCTGAAGAAGCAGGGTATGCTGGCACTGACCTTTGCCGACAAGGCAGATTATGACAAGGTGGGCGAACAGGACAAGCTCTCTATTCTGGATATTGAGAACATTTGCCCGGGAAAGAACCTCACTGTGGAAGTGACTCACCCGGACGGCAGCAAGGAATGTTTCGAAGCTACACATACTTATAATGACCTGCAGATCGAATGGTTCAAAGCCGGATCTGCTCTGAATATTTTCACTAAAAAATAAAAACAGAACAAGAACGATGGAAAACAAAGCATATATGCAAGACGGTAAACTGGTGGTCCCTAACGTAGTGACCATCCCGTTTATCGAAGGTGACGGCGTGGGAGCCGAAATTACTCCCGTTTGTCAGAAAATTGTAAATCAGGCAGTAAGCAAGGCTTATGGCGACAGCAAAAAGATCCTGTGGAAGGAAGTGCTGGCCGGTGAGAAGGCCTTCAACCAGACCGGTTCCTGGCTGCCGGAAGAAACCATGGAGCAGTTCCGTGAATATCTGATCGGCATCAAAGGTCCGTTGACGACTCCGGTGGGCGGTGGCATCCGCTCGTTGAACGTAGCCCTGCGCCAAACCCTCGACCTGTATGTATGCCTGCGCCCGGTGCGCTGGTTCAAGGGCGTTGTTTCTCCGGTCAAGGAACCACAGAAGGTGGATATGCACATCTTCCGCGAGAACACGGAAGATATCTATGCCGGTATCGAATGGGAGCAGGGAACTGCCGAGGCCCAGAAGTTCTACCGTTTCCTGAAAGAGGAAATGGGTGTGAGCAAAGTGCGTTTCCCGGAAACCTCCTCTTTCGGTGTGAAGCCGGTATCTGTAGAAGGAACCAAGCGCTTGGTGCGCGCCGCCATCGAGTATGCCTTGACCAACAAGTTGCCTTCTGTCACTCTGGTGCACAAGGGAAACATCATGAAATTTACCGAAGGCGGTTTCAAGAAATGGGGTTACGAAGTGGCAGAACAGGAGTTCGGCGCACAGACTTTCACCATGAACCAGTTTGACACTCTGAAGAAGAGCGAGGGCGAAGATGCCGCCAAAGCCGCTCTAAAAGAGGCACAAAAGCAAGGCAAAGTCATCATCAAGGACTGCATTGCCGACGCATTCCTGCAGAACACACTGCTGATTCCGGAAACCTACTCCGTAATCGCCACCCTGAACCTGAACGGCGACTATGTTTCCGATCAGCTGGCAGCCATGGTAGGCGGCATCGGTATCGCTCCGGGTGCCAATATCAATTACCACACCGGTCACGCTATCTTTGAGGCGACACACGGCACCGCTCCGAACATCGCCGGAAAGAACATCGTAAACCCCTGCTCTCTGCTGCTGTCATCCGTCATGATGCTTCAGTACATGGGCTGGAACGAAGCCGCCGACCTGATTACCGATGCTCTGGAAAAGGCCTTTGAAAGCGGAGAAGCCACTCACGATCTGGCCCGCTTCATGCCTAACGGAAAGTCACTCTCTACACAGGAATTCGGAGACAAGATTGTGTCTCTGCTTTAATTCATTCACTTTAAACTCAGATTGATAATATGAAAAAAGAATATATCGTTTACAAGCTCTCAGAATGTGCCAAACAAGCGTCGAGAATCGACAACGGACTCTTTACCAAGTTCAACGTAAAGCGTGGACTTCGTAACGAGGATGGCACGGGTGTACTCGTGGGACTGACCAAAATCGGTAACGTAGTGGGTTACGAACGTACCGAAGAAGGCGGCCTGAAACCGATTCCGGGAAAACTGTTCTACCGCGGATATGACCTGGACGACATTGCACACGGTCTGCTCCGTGAAAAACGATTCGGATTCGAAGAGGTGGCCTATCTGCTGCTCTCCGGCGAGCTGCCCGACAACGAGCAACTGGCAGCCTTCAAGGAGCTGATCAGCGACAATATGCCGCTCGACAAGAAGACGACCATGAATATTATCGATCTGGAGGGCCAGAACATCATGAACATTCTGGCCAGAAGTGTGCTCGAAATGTATACTTTCGACCCGAATCCGGACGATATCTCACGCGACAACCTGATGCGTCAGTCTATCGAGCTGATTTCACGCTTCCCGACAGTAATCGCCTATGCGTACAACATTTATCGTCACAGTACCCGCGGACGCTCGCTGCACATCCGTTTGCCGAAAGAGCACTACGGACTGGCCGAGAACTTCCTGTATATGCTGAAGAAGGACTTCACCCCGCTGGAGGCCCGTACGCTGGACTTGCTGCTGGTACTTCATGCCGAGCACGGTGGTGGTAACAACTCTACTTTCACTGTTCGTGTGACCAGTTCTACCCGCACGGATACCTACTCCAGCATTGCGGCCGGTATCGGTTCTCTGAAAGGCCCGTTGCACGGAGGTGCTAACATCAAGGTGAGCGATATGTTTGAACACCTGAAGGAAAACATTTCCGACTGGACCAATGTAGACGAGGTGGACACTTACCTGACCCGCATGCTCCACGGCGAGGCGTACGACCACAGCGGACTGATTTATGGTATCGGCCACGCCGTATATACCATTTCCGACCCGAGAGCCGTATTGCTGAAGGAGCTGGCCCGCGAGCTGGTAGCCGAGAAGGGACGCGAAAAGGAATTTGCATTCCTGGAACTCATCGAAGAGCGCGCCATCAAGTGCTTCAAGAAGGTTAAGGGCGGCAAGAAGAGCGTTTGCGCCAACGTAGACCTCTATTCCGGCTTTGTGTACGACCTGATCGGTCTGCCACAGGAAATCTATACCCCACTCTTTGCCATGGCACGTATTGTGGGATGGACCGCACACCGCATTGAGGAGTTGAACTTCGAAGGCCGCAGAATCATCCGTCCGGCCTACAAGAATGTCATCGACGAACAGCCTTACACTCCGATTAACGAGCGTTAATCCGGCAGCAGGAATCTCTATTCATAAAGACAGAAAAGCCCTGACGTTTCTCAAATGGAAAAACGTCAGGGCTTTTCTGTATGATAATGCCGCCCAACGGACTTCTGTCCGGAATCTTTACCCACCCGCAACAAACATTCAGAATCATGGGCATCGCAATCAGAAATCATTCCGATCTTTGCAGAATTTCATCAAATTGTTTTTTCCAAAAGAAGCTGATGAAATTTTTATTTTTCCAAGTTATTAAAAATCAGATATTTGAAAAGCTTCTGAAACATGCCTTGAAATGCTTCGTTTTGTCCGATTCTTTGCAGCATTTCTATTCTGACAGCCCGCCCCACAGACAAAGCGAAAAAATCCCGATATGGCTTAAATAAAGAGGGAACTGCTTCATGTTTTGCGAAGCAGTTCCCTCTCTATATCGTCTTTCTGTCCGTCTTTCAAAACCGGAAATCAGATACGGATATCCAGTTCCTTCAGAATGGCACTGATTTTCTCCATTGTAGTCAGTCGGGTCGGAACCAGCGGCAAACGCAACTGATTTTCAATCAGTCCCATAGCATGCAGCATGGCCTTTACACCAGCCGGGTTTCCATCAACAAACAGCAGTTTGAAGAGCTCGGCAAATTTGTGGTGAATGGTACGCGCACTCTCATAGTCGCCATTCAGCGCCAGACGCACCATGCGGCTGAACTCGGCCGGAAGGGCATTACCGATTACAGAAATCACACCCACGGCACCCAGAGTAATCAATGGGAAAGTGATACCGTCGTCACCGGAAATCACATCAAAATGAGCCGGTTTGTTCTTGATGATGTCATCCATCTGCGTGATGTCACCGCTGGCTTCCTTGATGGCTACAATATTCTGGAAGTCACGGGCCAGACGCAAGGTAGTCTCGGCAGTCATATTCACTCCCGTACGGCCCGGCACATTATACAGCACCACCGGAACCGGAGAAGCCTCGGCTATGGCCTTGAAATGCTGATACAATCCTTCCTGCGAAGGTTTGTTGTAATAAGGGCATACAGAAAGGATACCGTCGATGCCCTGCCAGTTGGCAGTCTTCAGTTCGTGAACCACAGCAGCCGTGTTATTACCGCCACAACCCATCAACAGGGGCACTCTGCCGGCAACGCGCTCTACAAGAAGTTCCTTTAACCGTGTTTTTTCATCTAACGACAGACAAGGAGTTTCGGCGGTTGTTCCCATAATGCACAAGAAATCCGCTCCGTTTTTTATCTGATATTCAACAAGACGTATCAGTGCATCATAATCTATGCTTCCATCTGCTTTGAACGGAGTTATCAGAGCAATACCTAACCCCTTAAATTTATTCTGTATCATATATCAATGTGATTTTTCTGTTGCGATGGCAAAAATAATAATTTATTCCGACTATAACAATAGTTTTATGCTTCAATTAACAGAAGAAACTCTTCTTCACTCAGGATGCGGATGCCCAGTTTCTGCGCTTTTTCCAGCTTGGCGGGACCCATATTGGCACCGGCCAGGATGAAGGATGTTTTCGCCGAAATGCTTCCCACATTCTTTCCGCCATGACGCTCGATCATGGCCTTGTATTCGTCGCGCGAATGCTGGGTAAACACGCCGCTGATGACGATGCTCTGACCGGCCAGCACGTCGGAGTGCGCCGTCAGCTCTTCCTCACTCAGCGCCATCTGGACTCCGTGGGCCCGCAAGCGCTCGATGAGCCGCACATTCTTCTCGTCGGCAAAGAAGGAAACCACGCTCTGGGCAATGACCTGCCCCACTCCGTTCACCTTCATCAGGTCGTCGAGTGTGGCGGCAGCCAGATTGTCCATCGACTTGAAGTTGCGCGCCAGGGTCTTGGCGGCAATCTCGCCTACAAAGCGGATTCCCAGGGCATAAACCACACGTTCGAACGGCACGGAAGCAGACTCCTGTATTGAGCGGATAATCTTCCGGGCCGACTTTTCACGGCCGCCGTCCTCACCGTTGATCTGTTCCACGCGGAGGTCGTAAAGATCGGCCACATCGTGAATCAGTCCACGCTCGAAATACTCGTCCACGGTTTCCGGTCCCAAGCTGTCGATATTCATGGCCTTGCGGCTGATAAAATGCTCGATGCGTCCTTTGATCTGCGGCGGACAGGAAGTCTGGTTCGGGCAGTACCAGGCCGCTTCGCCTTCATAGCGCACCAACGGAGTGCCGCATTCGGGACAGTGCGTCACGAAGCGCACCTCGGGCGATGCCATGAAACTGCGCGCCTCATAGTCCACACCCACAATTTTCGGGATGATTTCACCCCCCTTTTCCACGTACACCATGTCGCCCAGATGGAGGTCGAGCTGCTTGATGATGTCGGCATTATGCAGCGTGGCCCGCTTCACCACCGTACCGGCCAGCTGAACGGGGTCCATATTGGCTACGGGAGTCACCGCCCCCGTACGGCCCACCTGGAAAGTAACGGCATTCAGACGCGTATAGGCGCGCTCGGCCTGAAACTTATAGGCGATGGCCCAACGCGGACTCTTGGCCGTGTAGCCCAAAGTACGCTGCTGGCGCAACGAATCCACCTTAAGGACAATACCGTCGGTAGCCACCGGAAGGTTTTTACGCTCGGTGTCCCAATAGTCTATAAAATCATAGATTTCCTGCAAGGTGGAAACCTTGCGGATGGCATCGGACACCTTGAAGCCCCACCGGCGTGCCCGTTCCAGATTCTCATAATGACTGTCGGAAGGGATTTCCTCGCCGAGCAGATAATACAGGAAACAATCCAGTTTACGCTGGGCCACAGTGGCCGAATTCTTACTTTTCAGCGTACCGGAAGCGGCATTTCTCGGATTCGCAAACAACGGTTCCTCACGCGCTTCACGCTCCTGGTTCAGCGCCTCGAAACTGCTCCACGGCATGAGGATCTCTCCACGGATCTCGAACGATGCCGGATAATCTCCCGGCTGTAACTGCAAGGGAATGCAGCGGATGGTGCGCACATTGTCGGTCACATCATCCCCCTGCACGCCGTCGCCACGCGTCACGGCGCGCACCAGGCGTCCTTCCTCATAAATCAGCGAGATGGACAGACCGTCGTATTTCAGTTCACAGCAGATTTCAAACGGCTCACCTTTCAGGCCTTCAGACACACGCTCATAGAATGCCGCCACCTCCTGCTGGTTATAAGTGTTCGACAGCGAGAGCATGGGATAACGGTGGGGCACCTGCACAAAATCGTGGTTCAGGTCACTACCGACACGCTGGGTCGGGGAATTCGGGTCCTGAAACTCCGGATGTTCCTGTTCGAGCTGCTGCAGACGGGCCATCATTTCGTCAAACTCACGGTCACTGATTTCCGGAGCATTCAGCACATAATAATTATAGTTATGCCGGTGCAGCTCGTCACGGAGCTGCCGGATTTCGTCTTTTATTTCCATTTTTCAATCGTTGGGTTAAGAAAGCGCTGCTTCGTTTTCATTTTTTCTGGTAGACACGCACATAATCCACCTCATAACGCATCGGCAAAGCCTGCTCGTCAATGCGTCCGCCGGTGGCTCCCATAGCCAGATTCAACAGGAGATACATCGGCTTGTGGAAAGGATTCTCATAATTTCCGTGCTTGCCGTTTACGGTCTTCGACAGGTCGATGGTATTCATCAGACGGTCGTCCAGATAAAGGTCTATCTTCTTGTCGGTCCACTCCATAGCCCACACATGAAAGCGGGTGGCCCACAGAGAATCCGTCTCCGTAAACTCGGCATAAGGCACTGCGGCCGAATCCCATACACTGCCGCCCTTGTCATCGCCCCAGCAGGCGTTGGCGTGCAACAGGGCATGTCCCTTGCGCGGATAGAACTCCATGATGTCTATCTCGCCGCACGAAGGCCATCCGTAGTTCTTCTTGCTGCCCAGAAGCCAGATGGCCGGCCAGGAGCCGCGGGCAGCCGGAATGCGGGCACGCACTTCGAAATAGCCGTACTGGAATTCGCGCAAGCCCTTGGAAATGACCGAAGATGAGGTATATTCGGCATACGGACGGTTTTTCTGCCAGCTGTCCGAACCTTCCTTGTAAGCCGGATTCTTCACCTTTTCTTTCTTTCCGGTGATCACCAGCACTCCGTCGCGCACCTCGGCGTTCTGCGACTGGTACCACTGAAGTTCCTTGTTACGCACAAATCCGTTTTCGTAGGTCCAGTTCTTCGGATCCGGTGTTCCGTCTTTTTCAAACTCATCTTGCCACACCAGCTGATAACCGGCCTGCATCAGGGAATCGGCACGCTGGGCCGACGCGGGTGAAGCCAGCAACAGACCGGCTCCAAACAATAACCCAATATGAATGACTGATTTTTTCATGTTTTTTATTTCAAAGTTATAAAAACGACGCAGAGAAACCAAATAAATCTCAGGCTTTTTGGACAAAGTTTCCCATCCGCCCCCGGCCGAATCCTAAAAGTTCTTTATCGGCTTCTGTTTTATGCCCCGTGATTGTCCGGATTCCAAGGACTATTATTATCTTTGCAACTTAATTATGATTGGAAATACAGAAAAATGAGAATAGACATCATCACCGTACTTCCGGAATTACTGGAAGGTTTTATGAATGAATCCATTCTGGGCCGGGCTCAGAAAAAAGGACTTGTGGAAATCCATATCCACAATCTGAGAGATTATGCCACCAATAAATACAAGCGTGTGGACGATTACCCCTACGGAGGTTTCGCTGGAATGGTGATGCAATGCGAACCGATAGACCGTTGCATCTCGGCCCTGAAGGCTGAAAGAGACTACGACGAAATCATCTTCACCACCCCCGACGGCGAACAGTTTGACCAGCCTATGGCCAACTCGCTTTCGCTGAAAGAGAACATCATCATCCTGTGCGGACACTACAAGGGCATCGACTATCGCATCCGCGAACACCTGATTACCAAGGAAGTGAGCATCGGCGACTTTGTGCTGACTGGCGGCGAGCTGGCGGCAGCCGTAATGACAGATGCCATTGTGCGCATCGTGCCGGGAGTGATCGGTGACGAACAGAGCGCCCTTTCGGACTCCTTCCAGGACAATCTGCTGGCCGCTCCGGTTTACACCCGTCCGGCCGACTATAAGGGATGGAAGGTTCCCGAAATCCTGCTTTCGGGCCACGAGGCCAAAATAAAGGAATGGGAACTGCAGCAGTCTTTCGAAAGAACCCAGCGCCTGCGCCCGGATCTTCTTGAAGGCAAAGGCAACGCTTCGGAATAAAAGAGTCTAATAATTAAAGAAAAATAAGGTCTGACATTTGCTTTTCTCAAAGCGAAAACCTATATTTGCTCTAGGAATCTAAATTTTTATACCATTATGTCAGAACAAAAACACAATCTTTATATCATTGCCGGTTGCAACGGGGCTGGTAAGACAACGGCCAGCTTCACGGTGTTGCCGGAAATGCTGCATTGCCGGGAGTTCGTCAATGCGGATGAGATCGCCGCTGGGCTGTCTCCGTTCAATCCTGAAGGGGTGGCCATACAGGCGGGAAGACTTATGATCGACCGGATTATCCAACTGCTGAAAGAGGGCGAGGACTTTGCTTTTGAAACGACATTGGCCACACGTTCCTACGTGAAGCTGATTCAACAGGCACAGAAGCGAGGCTATTTCGTGACCCTGCTCTTCTTCTCTCTGGCCAGTCCGGAACAGGCCGAAATGCGCGTGGCCAAACGCGTCAGCCAGGGCGGACACAACATCCCTATCGATGTGATCCACCGCCGTTATGACAACGGACTGCGCAACTTGTTTGAGTTGTATATGCCGATCTGCGACTATTGGGCTCTGTACGACAACAGTACTTGCCCAACCAATAAGGTGGCTTACGGCTGGAAGGACACACGCATCACTGTCCTGCAACCGGGCATTTTCGATAAGTTTAAGAATGAATACTCTAAAAGATCAGACAATAATGAATGAACTAGAAGTAGCAGAGATGCAACGTAAAATAGACGAAGGCATTTTCTTGGCACAAGAACGATTGGTCAAACGTGCCAAACATGACAATCTTACATTAGTCATTGTCCGTAACGGACAAGTAGTAGAAATTCCAGCAGAGGAGCTTTAAGAGAGCTCCTCTTTTTTATGCGCTGAAGCTAAAAGACAAAGGAATTTCCTTCCGGCTACAGCCGGTTATAAGGATTCGACTATGCGGCGGATGCGGTTTCTATTGGGCACCCACTGCATGGTTTCATCCAGCATACACAAATCCGTAAGACGGTAAATGTTCCGGGATTCGTCCTGAGAACCGGAACCGATATTACGGAATAAACAATTGTATGGATCCGCTATTTCTATCAGATCCATACAATATTCTACATCCTGCAATCGCAGAATTTCCTGAGCCACAAAACGGTATAATTCTTCTTCCAGGGAATGCATCGTACTTTTATTTTTTAATTAGAGGCTGGTCCAACACACGGACACAAACCGGCACAGAATCCGAAGCCGTACGCGTCATCTCATCCAGATTGCGCGCCGGAGCATACAGCGAACCATAACCAAAATCATTCCAGTAGCGGTCGTAGTTCCGCAGAGAGAAACGGGTTGAAGTGCCGTAGCCGTCGATATATCCTTCAAAATAAGAAGAAGAAAGACGATAGTCTGAAATGCGGCAGTTCAAATCGGCATTGCGGAAATACATGTAGATGCTCCGGTCACGGATTTCCCACTCAAAACTGTATTCTATGGCATCGAGATAACCGGCTACATTATAGAAATAGTCCGTCTCTCTGCCGTAGCCATAGAGATAAGACCCGTTGTCGGGCACAAACTCCAGAACCGTACCGTAGGCCGGACGTCCGTCAACATATACACCCAAATCACCGAACCATCTTCCGCTAAGCACATATCCCCGGTCACTGTCATCATCATAACCACCGATATGCCAGTAGGGGTCGCAAGATGAGAGCCAAAGCATGGCACTCAAAAACAGTAATATAGTCTTCAGTTTTGTCATCGTTTTATCCATTTTTGATTCGTATTTCAAAGATAGGCATTACACTGGCAATTCTCAAGGGATTTTTCCGATAAAACAATAGGGGTTTCCCTATTTTGCCTCTTCTACACTGATGGAAAATGAAAAGGCATCGTTACATTTCACATGAATCATCCCACCGAAACGATGGTCGTAGTCGTATAGTCCCCATGTGCGGAACGGCGTCGGAATATGCGAAAACGGCAGAATCCGCTTCGAAGCGTAAGCCCCCAACGTCACCTTTTCCGTGAGTTGATAGGCCGCCATGCCCGACAACCCGAACGAACGGTCGTGCCATCCGTTCCAATGCTGTGTGTCGACATACACGCCGCCAATAAGCCGGAAACGAGAAGTCACCGGAAAGACATACGCCGCTGATGCCTGTGTGGAGAACAGGGCTCCCGGAAAACGGTCGCGTCCCAAGCCAACCGTTACGGAAGTGGACAGCTGAAAGTTCAGTCCGTCATGCAGATACCAGGGTGCCGCCCCGGAAAAGGCATAGGGATCAGTCCAATAAAGTACCGAAGGCGTCACAGGAAACAATCTGCCGGGCATAACCGCCGTAATCGAATCGCTCCAAAGCGAATCGGTGAGCGCACTGCGCCACACATTCCGGCTTTCCGGAATCTGCACAGCTGTTGAATCACTTTCAGTCTGTGCCTGCACGGCCGAAACAGCCATGCTGATCAGTGCCAAAGATATAAGTCGCTTCATCGGAAATCTGAATTTAAGTTGTTATCTTAACCAAATAATATCATTCGGCTTGGCCGCGTAATCCTCCGGCAAATCATTGATTTTATACAGGCTCTCCAGACGGATACCGTATTTCTGGGCAATGCTGTACATGGAATCACCGGGCTTAATGATATGCGGCTGCCGCTGCAAACTCTTGTGTCCTCTCTTTTTCTTCTTTTCCAGATAGATGATATCTCCTTTCTGCAAACGATAGTCGGAAGGCAGTTCGTTGTATTTGCGCAAACGGCGCGGCGAAACTCCGGTTTCAGAAGCTATGGCCTCAAAGGTATCGCCGGCTTTGGCAATCACATAATAATTGTCGTTGTTGCGATATACGGTGTGATCGTTCTGAATGACGGTTACAAGCTGCCCTTCGGTATAATGACCGGAGCTCAAGCCTTTCAGCGAACTGTATTTGTCGTACTGGGTCAGGTCATAGCGCTCAATGATATCAATGAGCGAGTACGCATATCGGGGATTCGTGGCATATCCGCACCGCTTCAGCCCGTGCGCCCAGCCTTTGTAATCCTTCATTGACAGATTGAACAGGGAACGGTAACGGGGCTGCTTCAGGAATACGGAATGGTCTTCATACGACTCCTTGGCCGACCTGTACTTGCGGAAGCGCTCGTTGGGCGCATCATCGTTGGCCAGTATATAAGGACCGTTCCAGGAACCGCCGCATTTGATACCGAAATGATTGTTGGCCTCGCGTGCCAACCGGCTTTTTCCGGCAGCGCTCTCCAGCAGTCCCTGTGCCAGCGTGATACTGGCCGGAATCCGATGCTTCAGCATCTGATCCACAGCCATATACTTATATTGATCGATATAATTCAAATAACTTTGATTCTGCGCCTGTGCAAATGCTCCGAGAGAGACCAAACAGGCCAGCAGATACAGCAATGTAAAACGAAACTTCATCGTATTTCTAATAATAAATATATTCAATAGTCAATGATGCAAAAATAAAATAAAAACCTCGCATTTCTCAAAAATCAGAATTATATTTGTGATTGTTTTAAATAAGATTATATATTATGAAGGAATTCACAATTCATACTCAGGTCAAAGTTTACCAGGAACAGGAATTAAGCGACGAAGACAGAGCTTTGGTGGAGGCCGCACGCGAAGCTACCAAGCGCAGTTATGCCCCCTACTCCAAATTCTATGTCGGAGCAGCGGCACGCCTGGCAAACAAGCAGATCATATGCGGCAGCAACCAGGAGAATGCGGCTTACCCGTCGGGAACTTGCGCCGAACGGACTACCCTGTTCTATGCCAACGCCCAATATCCCGACCAGCCGGTAGAGGCTCTGGCCGTTGCAGCCCAGACACAGGGAAGCTTTCTGGCCAAGCCGATCTCACCGTGCGGTGCCTGCCGGCAGGTGATTCTCGAAACGGAAAACCGATACGGAAAACCCGTCCGCATCCTGCTTTACGGAACCGAAGGAGTGTATGTTCTCGAAGGAATCCAGTCTATTTTGCCACTTCAGTTTGACCAAGACTGCTTGCTATAGAATAATTTTTGTATCTTTGCAGACAAAATCTATAAAATCTACTCAAAAGAATTATGATAACTGTATCGAATCTAGCCATCCAGTTTGGCAAACGTGTATTGTACAAGGACGTAAATCTGAAGTTTACAAACGGTAACATTTATGGAGTCATCGGTGCCAACGGTGCCGGAAAATCCACTCTGCTGAAAGCCATCTCTGGAGAACTGGACCCCACAAAAGGAAAAATCGAACTCGGTCCGGGCGAGCGCCTTTCTGTATTGAGTCAGGACCACTTCAAATACGATGAGTTCACCGTATTGAACACCGTGCTCATGGGGCACACGACACTTTGGAGCATCATGCAGGAGAAGGACGCGCTTTACTGCAAGCCTGACTTCTCGGACGAAGATGGAATCAAAGTGGCAGAACTGGAAGAGAAGTTCGCCGAAATGGGCGGATACAATGCCGAAAGTGACGCGGCAGCTCTGTTGAGCGGTCTGGGCATTAAGGAAGACAAGCACTATACGCTGATGAGCGAATTGAGCGGTAAGGAAAAAGTACGTGTCATGCTGGCACAAGCTTTGTTTGGTGAGCCCGACAATCTGTTGCTGGACGAGCCGACCAATGACCTCGACTTGGAAACCGTACAGTGGCTGGAGTCATATTTGTCAGAATTCGAGCACACCGTACTGGTTGTAAGCCACGACCGTCACTTCCTGGATTCTGTATGTACGCATACCGTAGATATCGACTTCGGCAAGGTTACTCTCTTTGCCGGTAACTATAGCTTCTGGTATGAATCCAGCCAGTTGGCATTGAGACAGGCACAGAACCAGAAGGCCAAGGCTGAAGAGAAGCGTAAAGAGTTGGAAGAGTTCATCCGCCGATTCTCTGCCAATGTGGCCAAGAGCAAGCAGACTACCAGCCGTAAGAAGATGTTGGAGAAGCTGAATGTTGAAGAGATCCAGCCTTCAACCCGTAAATATCCGGGTATCATCTTCCAGATGGACCGCGAGCCGGGTAACCAGATTCTCGAGGTTAAGGATCTGAAAGCCATTATGGACGACGGCACCGTGCTGTTCGACAACGTGAACTTTACCGTAGAAAAGGGAGACAAGATTGTATTCCTGAGCCGCAATCCGCGTGCAATGACCGCACTCTTCGAAATCATCAACGGCAACCGTCAGCCGGATGCCGGTACTTTCAACTGGGGTGTGACTATCACCACGGCTTATCTGCCTTTGGATAACACCGAATACTTCAAGTCAGACCTGAATCTGGTTGACTGGTTGAGCCAGTTCGGTGAAGGAAACGAAGTTTATTTCAAGAGTTTTCTGGGCCGTATGCTCTTCTCCGGCGAAGAGGTGTTGAAGAAAGTCAACGTGCTTTCTGGAGGCGAGAAGATGCGTTGTATGATTGCCCGCATGCAGCTCAAGAACGCCAACTGTCTGATTCTCGATACTCCGACCAACCATCTGGACTTGGAAAGTATCCAGGCCTTCAACAACAACCTGAAGCTTTACAAGGGAAATGTGTTGTTTGCGAGTCACGACCATGAGTTCATCGAAACTGTGGCCAACCGTATCATCGAGTTGACACCAAACGGTATCATCGACAAGATGATGGAGTATGACGAGTACATCGCCAGCGACCACATCAAGGAGCTGAAAGCTAAATTGTATGGAGAATAATCTCTCCATACATACTTTTTTATAAGAGAGAAAAGCCTTTTGGCAAGATATTTGTAGTATTCCTTAAAAATGAAACTATAAATTAAAGGACATGAAACCAGAAGAAAAAATCAACGAAGAAATAGAGCAGAACGAAGTAACTGACACTCAGAATGAAAAGGCAGAAGAAACTGCTGCTGCAGAAGAAAAAGTGCAGGCCGAACTGACAGATGCTGAAAAACTGGCAGATGCGGAGCAAAAACTGGCAGAATTGCAGGACAAGTATCTGAGACAGGTTGCCGAGTTCGACAATTATAGAAAAAGAACCATCAAGGAAAAGGCCGATTTGATTCTGAACGGCGCTGAAAAGACCATCACAGCCATCCTGCCGGTGCTCGACGACATGGAGCGTGCGCTGAAAAATATGGAAACAGCCGAGGATGTGGCAGCCGTAAAAGAAGGTGTAGATCTGATCATGCAGAAGTTCATCAAGATTCTGGAGAACCAGGGCGTGAAGAAGATTGAAACCGAGAACGCAGATTTCAATACAGACCTGCACGAGGCTATTGCTCAGATTCCGGCACCGGCCGATGAAATGAAGGGCAAGGTAATCGACTGTGTACAGACGGGCTACACACTCAACGACAAAGTAATTCGTCACTCAAAAGTAGCTGTTGGACTGTAACCTTATTATATAAAGATGGAGAAAAGAGATTACTACGAAGTACTGGGGGTGTCCAAAACAGCCTCTGATGCAGAAATAAAGAAGGCCTACAAGCAGATGGCCATCAAATATCATCCGGACAGAAATCCGGGTGACAAGGAAGCGGAAGCGAAGTTCAAGGAAGCGGCCGAAGCATACGATGTTTTGCGCGATCCTCAGAAACGTGCCCGCTATGACCAGTTCGGACATGCCGGAATGAGCGGAGCCGGAGGATTTGGCGGTGGTGCCAGCATGAACATGGACGATATCTTCTCTATGTTCGGCGATATTTTCGGTGGCCACGGCGGATTCGGCGGTTTTGGCGGATTCGGTGGTGGCGGCGGTCGTCGCAAGCCACAATATAAAGGTGGTGACCTCAGATTGAAAGTAAAGTTGAATCTGTCTGAAATCGCCACGGGTGTAACCAAGAAATTCAAAGTAAAGAAAATGGTTACCTGTAGCCATTGCCACGGTACCGGCGGCGAAGGCGACCACAGCACCGAGACCTGTCCAACCTGTCACGGAAGCGGTTACGTAACCCGCACCCAGCAGAGCATCTTCGGTATGATGCAAACTCAAAGTGCCTGCCCTACCTGTCACGGTGAAGGAACTGTCATCAAGAACAAGTGTAAGGTCTGTGGTGGCGAAGGAGTGGTCAGCGGCGAAGAAGTGATCGAAGTGAACATCCCTGCAGGTGTTGCCGACGGAATGATTGTCAACGTACCGGGCAAAGGTCATGCGGCCAAGCGCGGCGGTATTCCGGGTGATATCCAGGTATTCATTGAGGAAGAAGCACATCCAGAGTTGCTTCGCGAAGATAACAATTTGATTTACAGTCTTCTGTTGGACATTCCGACAGCTACATTAGGTGGCGAGTGCGAGATTCCGACCATCGACGGAAAGGCAAAAATCAAGATCGAACCGGGAACACAGCCCGGCAAGGTGGTGCGTCTGCGCGGAAAAGGTCTGCCTGCCGTACAAGGATATGGCTACGGTACGGGCGATCTGATTGTAAACATCAGCGTGTACATCCCCGAAACACTCAACAAGGAGGAGAAAAAGTTCTTCGAGAACGCACGCAACAGCGACAGCTTCGCCCCCAATCCATCTATTAAGGACAAGATTTTCAGAAAATTCAAAAGTTTCTTTGAATAACCTATTTATTTAACACTGGGGGATCAGCACGGTGCCATGCGCCTGTGCTGATCCCCTTTTTTTCAGAATCACATGACTTATCAGGAAGCAACAGACTATCTGTTTAACAGCACCCCCCTTTTCCAGAACGTGGGAAAGGACGCCTATAAAGAAGGACTGGAAAACACCCTTCTTTTAGACAAGCATTTCAATCATCCGCATCAGCAATACCAGACCATCCATATTGCGGGCACCAACGGCAAGGGCTCTTGCAGCCATACTCTGGCCGCCATATTGCAGGATGCCGGCTATAAAGTAGGCTTATACACTTCGCCCCATCTGGTTGATTTTCGGGAACGTATCCGCGTGAACGGCGTCTGCATCCCCGAAGAACGTGTCGTGCGTTTTGTCGAAGAGGAACGCGCCTTCTTCGAACCGCTGCATCCGTCCTTCTTTGAGATTACCACAGCCCTGGCATTCCTTTATTTTGCCGAACAGAAAGTTGACATCGCCGTCATAGAGGTCGGTCTGGGCGGTCGCCTGGACTGCACCAACATCATTTCTCCCCTACTCTCCGTCATCACCAACATCAGTTTTGACCATGTGCAGTTCCTGGGACACACACTCGATAAAATCGCATCCGAAAAAGCCGGCATCATCAAACCCAACACGCCGGTGATTATCGGCGAGACCACACCGGAAACCCGCCCTGTTTTTGTAGAAAAAGCCAGACAATGCCAGGCTCCGATCCGTTTTGCCGAAGAAGAGCATGAATTGGAACAGATCTGTGAAGCGAGCGACGGCACCCGCAAATACCAGACCCGCCATTTCGGCATCATCAATGGAGTACTCAACGGAGACTGCCAGACCAAGAACACGCAAACCATACTGGCAGCTGCAAGCGAACTGCAAAAGACGCTCCGGATTACCGAACAGAATATCCGTAACGGATTCCGGAATGTCTGCCAGACGACCGGTTTGAGAGGACGCTGGCAGAAACTGACCGACGCACCGAAGACCTACTGTGACACGGGACACAACGTGGCCGGAATTTCGTATATCGTCAAGCAACTGGCACGCATTTCCTGTAAACAAAAACGCATCGTCATCGGTATGGTGAACGATAAAGACATCAATCATGTGCTCGATTTGCTGCCTAAAGATGCCGTTTACTACTTTACACAGGCAAAAGTGAAGCGCGCACTGCCTGCCAACGAACTTTTGGCCCAGGCAGAGGCAAAAGGCTTGCACGGAAAAGCGTTCCCCTCTGTAACAGAAGCATATACGGCGGCACATCGCGAAGCAGACGCAACCGATCTGATCTTTATTGGCGGAAGTACCTTCGTCGTGGCGGATTTGTTTACGGATATTTTTAAATAAAATCACGTTTTTTCTGCCACAAATCCGGTGGAATATTTGTTAAAACCGAAGTTTTTATTTTAATTTGCATAACAATCTATCAACTTTAAATCACCATAAACAATGGATAAAATGAATCTCTCTGGTCTGAACCCTAAAGATTTCCAGACCGAAATAGACGGAAAAAAGACCGACCTCTACATTCTGAAGAACCAGAATGGCTATGAGGTGGCAGTTACAAATTATGGCGGATCACTCGTTGCCATTATGGTTCCGGATAAAGACGGACAGGTGGCAAACGTCATCCAGGGACACGACAACATTCAGGATGCCATCGACAGTCCGGAACCGTTCCTGAGCACACTGGTTGGCCGTTATGGCAACCGTATTGCCAAAGGAAAGTTCACACTGGAAGGCAAGGAATACAGTCTGTCCATCAACAACGGCCCGAACCATCTGCACGGCGGACCAACCGGCTTCCACGCCCGTGTATGGGATGCAGAGCAGCTCTCTGAAAACAGCCTGAAGCTGCACTATCTTTCAGCCGACGGCGAAGAAGGTTTCCCTGGCAATCTGGACATGACCGTTGTCTATACTTTCACAGATGAGAACGAACTGGTTATCGACTATACCGGAACAACCGACAAGACTACAGTGGTGAACATGACCAACCACGGTTTCTTCAGCCTGACCGGTATTGCCAACCCAACCCCAACCATCGAGGATCTGGAATGTGAAATCAATGCCGATTATTATGTACCTATTGATGACACTTCCATTCCTACCGGAGAAATTGAAAGTGTGAAAGGCACTCCTTTCGACTTTACGACTCCGCACGCAGTGGGCGAACGCATTGATGCCGACCATATCCAGACCAAGAGAGGTGCAGGATACGACCACTGCTTTGTTCTGAACAAAAAGCAACCGGGTGAGTTAACCTTTGCAGCCCGCGTTGTAGAGCCGAAGAGCGGCCGAATGATGGAAGTCTATACCACCGAGCCGGGTGTTCAGGTTTATACCGATAACTGGGCCGACGGTTACAAAGGCCAGCACGGAGCAACATTCCCACGCCGCAGTGCTATCTGCTTCGAGGCCCAGCACTTCCCAGACTCTCCTAACCACCCTTATTTCCCTTCAGTAGTATTAAAACCGGGAGAGGTCTATACCCAGAAAACCATTTATAAGTTTGGTGTAAGAAAATAATTATTTACTAATCAATCATCAATAACTAACAACTTTAAAAAACAATGAGTCAAGAAAAAAAACAATGGGGTGCCATTATCATCATGATTGCACTCTTTGCTATGATTGCCTTCGTTACCAACCTGTGTACACCAATGGCAACCATCATCAAGAACCAGGGTGAGATTTCAAATGTGCTGGCCCAGATCGGTAACTACGGTAACTTTGTTGCTTATCTGATTATGGGTATTCCTGCCGGTATGCTGATCTCTAAGTACGGTTACAAGAAGACAGCCCTGATCGGTTTGTTCGTAGGTATCGTAGGTATCCTGATCCAGTGGTACAGCGGTCAGCTCGACGCTAAGGAGAACCTCGGTCTGGTATTCGGTGTTTACCTGATCGGTGCATTCATCGCCGGTTTGTGTATGTGTATTTTGAACTGCGTGGTTAACCCGATGCTGAACCTGCTCGGTGGTGGCGGTAACAAAGGAAACCAGCTGATCCAGGTAGGTGGTGTGTTCAACTCTACTGCAGCCGTTGCCTGCTACATCCTGATGGGAGCCCTGATTGCTGACGCTTCAAAAGCTAAGATCTCTGATGCCACTCCTGCATTGATGATCGCTCTGGCTATCTTCGTGGTAGCATTCATCGTGATCCTGATGACCAAGATTGAAGAGCCGAAGCAGGCTCCGGTTAAGCTCGACCTGATTAAGGGTGCCATGAGCCACCGTCATTTCGCACTGGGTGCATTGGCCATCTTCTTGTATATGGGTATCGAGGTAGGTGTGCCTAACTTCGTTCAGCAGTATCTGATTGCCGATAATATTCCGGCTTCTACTGTAGGTATGTTGGTAGCCGTTTACTGGTTCATGATGTTGATCGGCCGTTTCGTTGGTGCCAGCATCGGTAACAAGGTAAGTAGCCGTGCCATGATCACTACCGTATCTTCAGTGACTATCCTTCTGGTATTGTTCGGTATGTTCGCTCCAACAGACGTATTGGTAAGCTTCCCGGGTGTTGACTGGGGTAAGTTGGAAATGATCTGGCAGGAAATTCCGGTTGGTATCTTTGCCTTCCTGCTTGTAGGTCTTTGCACATCAGTTATGTGGGGAGCCATCTTCAACATGGCTGTTGAAGGTCTGGGTAAATACACAGCCATCGCCAGCGGTATCTTTATGACCATGGTATTCGGTTGCGCTGTAATGATGTTCATCCAGGCAAGTGTTGCCGACATGACCGACTACATCACCAGCTTCTGGGTAGTAGTATTCTGCGCCGCTTATCTGTTGTTCTACGCACTGGTAGGTAGCCGTGTAACAAAACGTGAAGAATAATCTCTCTTTAGTAAAACCATAAAATTATATTCCTATGAAATTGACAATTGACGATGTACGCAGTCGTTTTATCGAGCATTTTGACGGTACAACAGGATCAGTTTATGCTTCACCGGGTCGTATCAACCTGATCGGTGAGCACACAGACTATAACGATGGCTTTGTATTCCCGGGCGCTGTTCAGCAGGGAATGATTGCCGAACTGAAAGTTAACGGTACTCGCAACGTTAGAGCTTACTCTATCGACCTGAAGGACTATGTAGAGTTTTCTTTGGACGACGAGAAGGGACCAAACGCAAGCTGGGCACGCTACATCTACGGTGTATGCCGCGAGATGATGGCTCTGGGTGTTCCTGTAGAAGGATTCAACACTGCTTTTGCCGGTGACGTTCCATTGGGCGCAGGTATGTCTTCTTCTGCCGCTTTGGAAAGCGTTTATGCTTTCGCTCTGAACGACATGTTCGGCGACAACAAGATCGACAAGATGACTTTGGCTAAGGTAGGTCAGGCTACAGAGCACAAGTATCTGGGCGTTAACTGTGGTATCATGGACCAGTTTGCATCTGTTCACGGTAAGGCCGGTAACCTGATGCGTCTGGACTGCCGCAGCGGTGAGTTCGAGTACTTCCCATTCAACCCACAGGGCTACAAGCTGGTGTTGGTTAACTCTTGTGTAAAGCACGAATTGGTTGGTTCTCCTTACAACGAGCGTCGTTTGAGCTGCGAGCGTGTAGCCGCTGCCATCAACAAGTTGCATCCAGAGGTAAAGAGCCTGCGCGATGCTGACTGGGCTATGTTGTACGAGGTTAAGGACACTGTATCTGAAGAGGATGCTAAGCGTGCCAAGTATGTAATCGGCGAGAAAGAGCGCGTGCTGAAGGTTTGCGACGCTTTGGAGAAAGGCGATTACGAGACTGTAGGTGAGATGATGTATGCCACTCACGAGGGTCTGAGCAAGGACTACGAAGTTTCTTGTGTTGAGCTCGACTACTTGAACGATTTGGCTAAGGAAGCTGGCGTTACCGGTTCACGTATCATGGGTGGCGGTTTCGGCGGTTGCACCATCAACCTGGTAAGCGAAGAGTTGTATGATAGCTTCGTAAATGATGTGAAGACCAAGTTCCGTGAGAAATTCGGAAAAGATCCTATCATCATCGATGTAGTTATCGGCGACGGATCACGCAAATTGTGCTAATTGAAGGACATAATATCCGGATAGCAGGCGGGGCCTTTTCAAGGCTCCGCCTTTTTGTTTTCATGCCGAGAATGACTCGGAAAAAAGCCGATGAAACGGACCGGAAAAATGATTGGGAAGAAAATTTATTTTCATTTCGATCAAATCAGAAAAACATCGAAATGAAAATATAATGCCGCAGGGAACGCCGTGCAGCGATATGCAAGCCAGCCCCTCCAACAGGAAGCAGTCTCTGAAGAAAAAGGAAGCACCGGAAAGAAAAAAAGCGTTCCCGCCTTTCGGAGCACACAGGCTCGCGAAAAGCGGGAACGTTGCCATAGCACTTTATGGGACAAGTGCCGTGCCTTATCTGCCTCCGGAATTAGAAAGGCAGATCATCGTTAGAGTCGCCACCGGCAGAGAAATCCATCGGAGCGGCCGGCTGGGCGGTAGGAGCAAACGGAGCTTCTACGGCTGTAGGAGCACCCATCGGCATGCTTGCGCCACGGTCCACCTTCCAGGCACGGATACTGTTGTACCATCTGCCCTGATACTCACGGGCATCAATATCGAAAGAAACAGTCAGCACCTCGCCCAGCTGAATATTGAACTGGTCAATCTTGTCGCTTCCAAACACATCGAAGCACATTTTGCGCGGATACTGTTCCTGTGTTTCCAGAACATACTCCTGAACTTTCCACTCGGAGCCTGTGCGTGCAGACACTCCGCTGCGGGCCGGCAATACGGCAATGATTTTTCCTGTAATTTCCATTTTTTCTTTAGATTAATGTTGGTGCGAAATTACAATTTTTCCTCTAGTTTTACTAATTTTTAATGGAGATTTTTTTGAAAACCTTGCTAAAATCTGTAATTTTGTTCTATTAATATATAATGATAAAAACAGCAATAATTTATGAAATTTGTAGTCTCCAGCACCGCCCTTTTCGGTCGCATACAAGCTATTAGCAAAGTTATCAATTCCAAGAACACCCTCCCCATTCTCGATAGTTTTCTGTTTGAAATAGAAAACAACACCCTGACCATTACCGCCTCCGACACCGAGACCCGTATGGTCACTTCACTCGAAATCGTAGAGAGCGAATCCGACTTCCGTTTCTGTATCAACGCCAAGACCATGCTCGATTCGATGAAGGAGATTTCCGAGCAGCCGCTCACCTTCGACATCAATCCGGACACAATGGAGATTCAGGCACAGTATCAGAACGGACGTTTCAGCATTATGGGACAGAATGCCAACGAATATCCCGAGGCACAGGCTGCTCCCGAGGCAAACACGCTGACCCTCTCGGCAGAATCTCTGCTCAAGGGCATCAACTACTGTCTCTTTGCCACTGCCGATGACGAGCTGCGCCCGATCATGAACGGTATCTACGTGGACATCTCTACGGAAGATGTTACTTTCGTTTCTTCCGACGGACAGAAACTGGTGCGCAACAAGGTGCTCAATGCCCACGGCGACAGCAAGTGCGCTTTCATCCTGCCGAAAAAGCCGGCAGCCCTGCTCAAGAATATCCTGCCGAAGGAGAGCGGCGACATTGAGGTGAAGTTCAACGAGCGCAGCGCCGTGATTATCATGAGCGACTACACACTTTCCTGCCGCCTGATTGAAGGACGCTATCCGAACTACAACATGGTGATCCCGCAGAACAATCCATACTCTGCCATCATCGACCGTCTGCATCTGCTCGGCGCCCTGAAGCGTGTGCTGATCTTCTCCAGCCAGAGCAGCTCGCTCATCAAGCTGAGCCTGGACAACAATACGCTGGTGGTTTCGGGTCAGGACGTGGACTTCTCTACCTCTGCCGAGGAGAAGATTGCCTGCTCATACAGCGGCAACGCTTTCAAGATCGGATTCAACGGTACTTATCTGTACGACATCCTGAACAACCTGAACTGCACGGATGTGACCATCGAGCTGGCTGACCCAAGCCGCGCCGGTGTGGTGGTTCCGACCGAACAGGCCGAGAACGAAAACACCCTGATGCTGTTAGTTCCCCTGATGCTTAACGAATAAAAAAACATACTCATGAAACTGAACCTTAAAAACCCGCTGGTGTTCTTCGACCTGGAAACCACGGGCATCAATATTGCCACCGACCGTATTGTGGAGCTTTGCTACATCAAAGTATATCCCAACGGAAATGAAGAATCCAAAAGCATGCGCATCAATCCGGAAATGCATATTCCGGAAGCATCTTCTGCCATCCACGGCATCTACGACGAGGATGTAAAGGACTGCCCCACCTTCAAGCAGGTGGCCCGCGAACTGGCCAACGCCATCGAAGGTTGCGATCTGGCAGGATTCAACTCCAACCGCTTCGACATTCCGATGCTGGCCGAAGAGTTCCTGCGTGCAGAAGTGGATTTTGACCTGACACGCCGCAAATTCATTGATGTGCAGAACATCTATCATAAACTGGAAAAGAGAACCCTCTCGGCCGCCTATAAGTTCTATTGCGGAAAGGATCTGGAAAACGCGCATTCTGCTCTGGCCGACACACAGGCCACCTATGAGGTCTTGCAGGCGCAGCTGGACAAGTATCCGAACGAACTGCAGAACGACATGCAGTTCCTGGCAGATTTCTCCCGCATGAGCAACAATGTGGACTTTGCCGGACGCATCGTCTACAACGAGCAGGGCGTGGAGGTCTTCAATTTCGGCAAGTACAAGGGAATGCCGGTTACTGAGGTCCTGCAAAAGGATTCGGGCTATTACGGTTGGGTGATGCAGGGCGACTTTACGCGCAACACCAAGCAGGTGCTCACCCAGCTTCGACTTAGAGGAAACAAATAATCAGAAGTATTTCATGGAATCTTTCTTCGGCCCATAACGGGCGGGAGAAAGATTCCTTAATTAAATCGTGTATTCATGCTAAAAGGCAAAAAAATAGTTTTGGGCATCACCGGCAGCATCGCTGCCTACAAATCGTGTCTGCTCATCCGCAATCTGATTAAGAAAGGTGCCGAGGTGCAGGTGGTCATCACCCCTGCGGGCAAGGAATTCATCACTCCCATCACCCTGTCGGCACTGACCAGCAAGCCGGTCATCAGCGAATTCTTCTCACAGCGCGACGGAACGTGGCACAGCCATGTGTCGCTCGGTCTGTGGGCCGATGCCATGATCATCGCACCGGCCACAGCATCGACTATCGGCAAGATGGCTCACGGCATCGCCGACAACATGCTCATCACCACTTATCTGTCGATGAAAGCTCCCGTGTTCGTGGCTCCGGCCATGGATCTGGACATGTTTGCCCACCCCAGCACCCAGAAGAATCTGGACATCCTGCGTTCTTACGGCAACCATATCATCGAACCGACCAGCGGCGAGCTGGCCAGTCATCTGGAGGGCAAGGGACGCATGGAGGAGCCGGACGTGATTGCCCAGGTGCTGGACGATTTCTTCGAGCAGCAGCAGGATCTGGCCGGAAAGAATATTCTGATCACCGCCGGTCCTACTTACGAAAAGATTGACCCGGTGCGCTTCATCGGTAACTACTCGTCGGGCAAGATGGGATTTGCCCTGGCTGAGGAATGCGCGTCGCGCGGGGCCAAGGTGACGATGGTGTGCGGACCGACAGCGCTGAGCTGCCATCATCCGAACATCTGTCGCATCAACGTGGAATCGGCTGCCGAAATGTATGAACAGAGTGTGAAGCACTTCCCGGAAACAGATGCCGCCATCCTTTGCGCAGCCGTGGCGGACTTCACTCCGGAGCATCGTGCGGACAACAAGATCAAACGCGAGGGCAACGAGCTGTGCCTGCATCTGAAACCGACCAAGGACATCGCCCGCGAACTGGGACAGATGAAGAAACCGCAACAGGTGCTCGTGGGCTTCGCTCTGGAAACCTGCGACGAGGTGAACCACGCACAGGACAAGCTCCAGCGTAAGAACCTGGATTTCATTGTACTGAATTCGCTCAATGATGCCGGAGCCGGCTTCCAGCACGACACCAACAAGATATCCATCATCACGGCTGACGAGCGGACCGACTATCCGCTGAAAAGCAAAACGGAGGTGGCTCACGACATCGTGGACCAGCTCAGTGCCCGCCTCTGATGCCTTTTAATCACCGCACTTACGGAAGACCATTATGAAGAGAAGAAACTGGCTCAAAGCTGCCTGCATGGCGTGTCTGCTGGGATGCCTCCCTACCCTGGCCGACGCGCAGGAACTGAATGCGCGCATCACCGTGAACCACTCGCAGATTTCTACCACACGCACCTCCATCTTCGAGGCGCTGGAAAAGAATCTCACGCGCTTCATGAACGAGCGACAGTGGACCGGCATGAAGTATCAGCAAAACGAACGGATTAACTGCACATTCAGCATCACCATCTCGCAATACAAGGAGGACGAGAATCTGTTTACCGCCCAGATGCAGGTACAGAGCACCCGTCCGGTGTTCAACTCGACTTACACCACCACCGTGTTCAGCATGAAGGACAACAAATTCAATTTCAACTTTCAGGAATTTGACCAGCTGAACTTCATGCCCGAACAGATGGACAACAATCTGACGGCCATGATGGCTTATTATGCCTATCTGATTATCGGCATGGACATGGACACGATGGCTCCTCTGGGCGGCACTGAGGTGCTGCGTCAGGCCGAGAGTATTGTGACGGGAGCGCAGAATCTGGGCTTCGAAGGCTGGAAAGCGTATGATGACAACCGCAACCGCTTTGCCATCATCAACGACTATCTGGACGGAGGCATGGAACCGTTCCGGCAGATGCAGTATCAGTACTACCGCAACGGACTGGACATCATGGCTGACCAGGTGGATCAGGGACGGGCGGCCATTACCGAAGCGCTCACCCTGCTGCAAAAGGCACACGAAAACAAGGCGCTGAGCCAGTTGCCGCAGATCTTCACCGACTACAAGCGTGATGAAATCGTAAATATCTACTCCAAAAAGGGAACTTCCGAAGAAAAACAGAAGGTGTACGACATTGTGTTCGGCATCAATGCGTCACAAAGCAACTATTGGGACAAAATCAAACAATAACCTCATGCTGAAATCTTTATTCATTCAGAACTATGCCTTGATCGACACGCTGAATATTGAATTCGAAAGCGGTTTCTCGGTCATTACCGGCGAAACGGGTGCCGGAAAATCAATCATTCTGGGAGCCATCAACCTGCTGCTCGGACAGCGGGCCGAAAGCAAGTTTATCAAGAAGAATGCCAACAAGTGCACCATCGAGGCTGTCTTTGACCTGTCGCGCTATGGCATGGAGGCTTTCTTCGAGCGCAACGATCTGGACTTTGACGGCGAATGCATCATCCGGCGCGAGATTTCGGCATCGGGCAAGAGCCGCACATTCATCAACGACACGCCCGTACCGCTGGCACTGCTCAAGGAGTTGGGAGAAACGCTGATTGACATCCACTCACAGCATCAGAATCTGTTGCTCAACAAAGAGGACTTTCAGATGAATGTGGTGGACATCATGGCCAACAACCGGAAGGAACGCGAGGTGTATGCAGGTCTTTACAAGAAATTCCGCACCTTGTCGGCCAACCTGAAAAAGGCCATTGAACAGGCTGAAAAGACACGGGCCGAGGAGGATTATATCCGTTTCCAACTGGAACAATTGGAAGCCGCACAGCTTCAGCCCGGCGAACAGAAGGAACTGGAAAAGGAAGCGGAAATGCTGGAACATGCCGAAGACATCAAGCATGCCCTGTTCTCAGTGGATGCCAAACTGAACCACGAAGAGGAAGGGGTGGTCACCGTATTGCGGGAATGCCAGCATACGTTGCAGAATCTGCAGGAAATGTATGCTCCGGCCGAGGAAATGGCCAGCCGTCTGCAAAGCTGTTACATAGAAATCAAGGATCTGGCCAAGGAGATTGCCAGCGAAGCGGAACAGATTGAATACAACCCGGAACGCCTGAGTTATGTGAATGAGCGCCTGAACACCATCTACTCGCTCCAGCAGAAGCATCATGTAGATACGCTGGAGGCGTTGATTGACTTGCAGGAGGATTACACCCGACAATTGGACAACATCGAAAACAGCGAGGCCTACATCCAGCAACTGGAGCACGAAAAGGAGGAAGCTCTGAAGGAGGTTAAAAAACAGGCGGCCGTGCTGACTGAACAGAGAAAACAGGCGGCCGTGCTGATTGAATCGAAAATGAAGGAACTGCTCATTCCGTTGGGCATCCCGAATGTGCGCTTCTGCATCGACCTGAAGCAAAAGGAAGAGCCCGACGAAAGGGGCATGGACAAGATTTCTTTCCTATTCAGCGCCAACAAAAACGGCGAACTGCAGCAGATTGCCCAGGTGGCTTCGGGAGGAGAAATTGCGCGCGTCATGCTCTCGCTCAAGGCTTTGATTTCCGGTGCGGTGAAACTGCCTACCATCATCTTCGATGAGATTGATACAGGCGTATCGGGATATATCGCCGAGAAAATGGCGCACATCATGCAGGAAATGGGTGCCAATAACCGTCAGGTAATCAGCATCACACACCTGCCGCAGATTGCCGCTTTGGGAGCTACGCATTATAAGGTTTACAAGGAGGACAACGAACAGGGCACCACCAGTCACATCATCCGGTTGAATCAGGAGGAACGCGTGCAGGAGATTGCACACATGCTGAGTGGAACCACCCTGACGGATGCAGCCGTCAACAATGCCAAAGAATTATTAAACATAAAATAAAATGAGAAACAGATTTATAGGATTGCTGGCTGCCGGCTGTCTGCTGACAGGCAACGCACTGGCACAAACACCCAAATGGTATAAGAAAGCACAGAAATCTCTATTGAGCATCGTCACCTTTGATGAAAACAACAATATTCTGGCCTCCGGTAACGGTATTCTGGTGGACGAGGACGGAACGGCAGTGGCCAACTACGGACTGTTTAAAGGAGCACACAAGGCCAAAGTGGTGGACAGCAACGGAAAAGAGCATGAGGTGAAATGGATTTGCGGCGCCAGTTCCTTGTATGATGTCGTGAAGCTCCGTCTGGACGATGAGAAGTTGCCGGCAGGAATCAAACTGGCGGAAACGGCAGCAACCAAAGGAGAAGAGGTGTACTTCCTGCCTTATGCCACTCAGAAGAAAAAGGAATGCAAGGCCGACAGCGTTCTTGAAGCATCGCTCTTTGAAAAGGAGTATTACTACTACACTTTGTCGGGTACCCCCAATAAAATGATGGTAAATGTACCGGTAATGAACAGTCAAGGAGAGGCTATTGCCATGCTGCAGAGCTCCAGCGACGAACAGAAGAACTATGCCATCTCCATCCGTTATGTGTGCAGCCTGGCCACCAATGCCTTGTCTGCCTCTGACAATGACCTGAATGCCATCCACATCGCAAAAATGTTGCCGGAAAAGGAAAGCGATGCCAGTACATTCCTGTATCTGACTTCCTCGAACGACAGCCTGATGTATGTTGATTATCTGCAACAGTATCTGAACCGCTTTCCGGAAAAATTCAACGGCTACTCTACTGCCGCCGATTTCTACAGTCAGCGAGGAGATTTAAAGACCGCAGAAGGATATTTGCAGCAGGGTATCGAAAAAACAGACGAGAAGGATCAGTTGCATTATGCCTGGAGTAAATTGATCTATAACCTGAACATGACTCCAGGCTATCAGCAGTATGCGGACTGGACTATGGAACGGGCACTAAGTGAAGCGCAGAAGGCCTACGAAAGCAATAACTTGCCGGTTTATCTGCTGCAGCAGGGAAACTGCCTCTACGCCCTGCACCGCTATGAGGATGCCTATAATATTTATATGCAGGCAAACAATTCCAATCTGAAATCGAGCGAGATTTATCTGTATGCCGCACAGTGCAAGAAGATGCTTCAGGCAGCTCCCGAAGAGATTCTGGCTCTGCAGGACTCTGCTCTGAGCCTGCACAGCAAACCGTATAAGGCGGATGCTGCTCCGGTATTGCTGGCCCGTGCCAATACTTATATGGAAATAAAGGAATATAAGAAGGCTGTAGTGGACCTGAACGAGTACGAATCGCTGAACTATGGCAATCTGAATGCAAACTTTTATTATCTGCGTTCTCAGGCCGAACTGAACGGAAAAATGTACGAACTGGCGGTGACGGACATAGATAAGGCAACCAAACTGGAGCCCAAGAACCCGCTTTTGTGGGCGCAGAAGGCCGGAACGCTTTATGCCGTTGGTATGATTGAGGAGGCTATCCGTGCCGCACGTGAAAGTATAAAGCTGAACCCGGCTTTTGCAGATGCTCACCGCATTCTCGGTGTCTGTCTGATACAAAACGAACAGAAAGAAGAAGGCGTAGCTGCTCTGAAAAAAGCAAAAGAACTGGGGGATACGATGGCTGAAAAACTGATTGAAAATATGAAATAAATCAAGGAATCAGTTTCCTTTCAACAATACATGTTGGTCTGAATCCTGGCATTCTGGAAATAATGAGTTCTATCTGTCACCATTCTGTTTGGTGCGATAGAACTCATTATTTTTTCTACTCCTCTCTCCCATTTACTTTCTTTTTTGCGGTAATCATGAAGCGTAATATCGTACCACAGACTTGCTTTTAAAGGTATTCTCCAGCGCCTATGGACAGCCACAGAAGATGGCACGAACCAAACTTCTATAGGCGGAAAAGAAAATCAGCATCATACAAGAGCACAAAAATGCCTCATTTTGCTCAGCTAGGAGTAAAATGAGGCATTTTTTATTTGTCGGAAATCAGAGTTCCGATTGAAGCCCTATCGGACTTTCCCGTAAATCGTTATTCTTTGCCGTTACTTCTTTTGAGAAAGTTTTTCCAGAAAATAAACCAGGAAGAAACCAATGATGGCCAATACAATGGCTTCTGCCAGAAAAGCGTTCGGCATAATGTTCTTTTCCAACTCAAATCCACCGTCCATCATGATTTTCTCTTTCCACGGCCATACTTTGTTCAAGGAACCGAGCATAAAACCGGTCAGGAGTGCCAAAGTTGAATTGCGGAAACGAGCCAAGGCAAAAGAAAGAACTCTTGAAAATGAAGTAATACCAATCAGTGCTCCTGCTGCAAATACCAGCAAGATACCGATTTTAAGCTCTTTCACTGCATCCATAATGTAGAAATACTTACCCAGCAATACCAGAATAAAACTTCCGGAGATACCCGGCAAAATCATGGCACAAATGGCAATGGCTCCACAAAGGAAAATGAAAAGCAGATTAGTCGGGGTCTCGGCCGGTGTAGCTACCGTGATATAATAGGCCACAGCAGCACCCACAATAAACGAAGCGATCGTTTTTACGTTCCATTCCTTAATATCTTTGGAAACGAACCAGGTAGAGGCCAAAACCAGACCGAAAAAGAAAGCCCATACCATAATCGGATGTGCTTCCAACAACCAAGTAATCAGCTTGGCCAAAGAAAAGACACTGATACCGATACCCAAAAGAATAGAGAAAAGGAAACTTCCGTTAATGGCCTTCCAGAAAGACACAATCTTACCGGTAAACAGTAACTTCAGACTATGTGCATTAATACTCTTGATCGAGTTGATCAACTCATCATAAATACCTACGATAAAAGCAATCGTTCCTCCGGAAACACCAGGCACGACGTCCGCAGCGCCCATGGCCATACCTTTCAGAGCCAGCGTTACGTAATCCTTAATTGTTCGACTCATCGTTAAAAGAATTAATTTGTGAGATTATTAAAACAGTTACTAGCAAAACTCTTTCTAAAAATAAAAGCATAAAAGGGTGACCTGTACAGAATACAGATCACCCCTATCGTAAATCTTTAAAAGTCTTTCAAGCTTACTTTACTTTAGCAACAATAGCCTTGAATGCTTCAGGATGATTTACAGCCAGATCGGCCAAAACCTTACGGTTGATCTCGATACCAGCCTTGTGCAAAGCACCCATCAACTGAGAGTATGACATACCCTCCAGACGTGCAGCAGCGTTGATACGCTGAATCCACAAAGCGCGGAAGCTGCGTTTCTTGTTACGACGGTCACGGAAAGCGTAAGTCAAACCTTTCTCCCAAGTATTCTTGGCTACGGTCCATACATTCTTACGAGCTCCGTAGTAACCTCTGGTTAAACCTAAAATTTTCTTTCTTTTTGCTCTAGAAGCAACATGATTTACTGATCTTGGCATAATTTTTACTCTTTTTGAATGGTTAGCGCCGCTCTGTTTCTTTATGAGCGAACTTTAGGCTAAATCATTCGGTTAATAAATTTAAAATAGTTTACCGCATTTAAGAAATTAACGTAAGCAAAGCAACTCGCGAACCTGCTTCATGTCAGCCTTTACCACGATATCATCGTGTACGAGGTTTCTTTTACGCTTCTTTGATTTCTTAGTCAAAATGTGACTGTGAAATGCATGATGTCTTTTTACTTTACCGGTTCCGGTAAGAGCGAATCTTTTTTTAGCACCGGAATTAGTCTTAACTTTTGGCATTTTGTTTAAATTTTAAATTATTATTAATATTAGTGGCAACGCATATACCAGGGCGTTACGCACGTTCTTTTCTTTTTATTCGCCTTCTACTCTCGGGCCCTGATACTCTTTCGGAGCATTAGCCTTAGGCTGTGCCTTCTCAGGCTTGGCTGCGGCCTGTGTTGTAGCGGCTTTATCTGTCTTCTTGGCACCCAATTTCTTAGGAGCGATGAAGATGGTCATACGTTTTCCTTCGAGAACAGGCATCTGTTCTACTTTACCGTATTCTTCCAAATCATTGGCAAAACGCAGCAAGAGCACCTCTCCCTGTTCCTTGAAAAGGATACTTCTTCCTTTAAAGAATACGTAGGCCTTAACTTTGTCACCGTCAGAAAGGAATCCCTGAGCGTGCTTCAACTTGAAGTTATAGTCATGGTCATCAGTCTGAGGTCCGAAACGGATTTCCTTCACATCGACCTTAACCTGCTTCGCCTTCATCTCTTTCTGGCGTTTCTTCTGCTGATAAAGGAACTTACTATAGTCTATCAAACGACAAACAGGAGGAGTGGCATTCGGTGAAATTTCAACTAGGTCTACCCCTTGGCTCTCGGCTAACTGCAACGCTTTGCTTGTTGGCATTACAGTAGATTCAATTTCATCGCCCACAATACGGACTTCACGCACACGTATCTGTTCATTGACACGATATTGCTGCTTCAAATTGTCTTTCTTCATTAATTCTAAATGATCTTCTCTTCTGTTTTTTTGATTGATTAATAATTAAGTTCTTTATTTGTGGCGGCAAAGTTAGTAATTATTTAGCATATTACGCACTTCTTCGTTGATTTTCTTTGCAAAATCTTCAAATTTCATGCTTCCTTGGTCGCCTTCACCGCGTTTTCTTACAGAAACGGTGCCTTCTGCAGCCTCTTTCTCACCGACAATCAGCATATAAGGGATACGCTTCATCTCGTTGTCGCGAATCTTACGTCCGATCTTTTCATTACGATCATCCACAATAGCGCGTACATCCTGCTCGTCGAAATAAGCCTGCAACTGCTTGGCATAGTCGTTGAATTTCTCTGAAATAGGCAGGATAGCCACCTGATCCGGAGTCAGCCACAATGGGAACTGTCCAGCTGTATGCTCGATCAACACGGCGCAGAAACGCTCCATAGATCCGAACGGAGCACGGTGAACCATTACCGGACGATGCTTCTGGTTGTCCTCGCCTGTATATTCCAACTGGAAACGTTCCGGCAAGTTATAGTCTACCTGAATGGTACCCAACTGCCATCTGCGTCCCAAGGCATCCTTCACCATAAAGTCGAGTTTAGGACCGTAGAAAGCAGCCTCTCCATACTCTACGCGAGCCGGCAGGCCTTTTTCCTTACATGCCTCGATGATAGCACTTTCAGCTGCATTCCATACTTCCTCAGAACCGATATACTTTTCTGTATTGTTCGGGTCGCGCAAAGAAATCTGAGCCTCGAAGTTCTCAAAATCCAATGCCTTGAAGATGATCTGGATGATCTCCATCACACGGATAAACTCATCCTTCACCTGATCCGGACGGCAGAAGATATGAGCATCATCCTGAGTAAAGCTACGAACACGAGTCAGTCCGTGCAACTCACCGCTCTGCTCATAACGGTAAACGGTACCGAATTCAGCGATACGCAACGGCAGATCCTTGTAAGAACGCGGTTTCCATGCAAAGATCTCGCAGTGGTGCGGGCAGTTCATCGGCTTCAGCATATATTCTTCTCCCTCTTCCGGAGTATGAATCGGCTGGAAGGAATCCTTACCGTAGTGTGCATAGTGACCAGAAGTTACATACAGGTTCTTACCACCGATATGCGGAGTGATTACCTGCTGATAACCATAACGCTTCTGGATTTTCTTCAGGAAGTCTTCCAGACGCAAACGCAGGGCTGTTCCCTTTGGCAACCAGATAGGCAATCCCTTACCTACGCGCTCAGAGAACATGAACAGTTCCATTTCCTTACCGATTTTACGATGATCGCGCTTTTTGGCCTCTTCTACCAATGCCAGATATTCATCGAGCAATTTCTTCTTCGGGAAAGAAACGGCATAGACACGAGTCATCTGCGGACGTTTCTCATCGCCACGCCAGTAAGCAGAAGACACGGCCATTACCTTCACGGCCTTGATCGGAGCTGTAGAAAGAAGGTGCGGACCACGGCACAAATCAGTAAAGTTACCCTGAGTATAGGTAGAGATATGTCCGTCTTCCAGTTCTTCAATCAACTCATTCTTATAAGTCTGTCCTTTCTCGGTAAAGAAGGCCAAAGCATCAGCCTTAGAGATTTCCTGACGCACTACAGCTTCCTTGCGCTGAGCCACCTCGATCATCTTTTTCTCGATCTGGGCAAAGTCAGCCTCGCGGATAACTACTCCCTGAGGAGGCATCACGTCATAATAGAAACCGTTTTCGATGGCAGGACCGATACCGAACTGCATGCCCGGATAGAGTTCCTGCAAAGCCTCTGCCAGCAAGTGGGCAGAAGTGTGCCAGAAAGCGTGCTTGCCTTCTGGTGAATCCCATTTATAGAATACTACAGAAGCATCTTCCTGAATCGGTCTGTTCAGCTCCACGATTTCACCGTTTACGCTGCAAACCAAAACATCCTGAGCCAAACGGCTGGAAATACTTTCTGCTATCTGTAAACCTGTAACGCCGCTCTCGAATTCGCGAACGGAGTTGTCTGGAAAAGTAATTTTTATCATCATTCTTAAAGATTTGTTCTAAATGCAAAAATACTACTTTTTTTACGAAAACAAGATTTTATCCGAAAAAAAGGTATCACACAGCATCAAGAAATTCTACTTCCGGTAGTCGGCATACTTCTTGATCAGGCTGTAAGAATCATAAAGTCCTAATTCTCCGGCCTGACTCAAGTCAGATACCGCCTGCTGCATCTTCTCCTGCTTAATGCAGGCCACTCCCCTGTTGAACAGTGCCTCGGCAAAGTTTGCATCAATCTTCAGGGCTTGAGAAAACGCCTGTTCAGCCTTGGCATAGTTCTGCTCCAGCATATAGATATATCCTATATTATAATAAGCATACTTAAAGTCCGGAATCTGACGGAGCACGGCCTCCAAATCGGTCAAGGCAGCATTGTAGCCAATCTGCAATGCGGCAGTCGACTTTTCCTGTCCGGTACCGGCAAACGCTTCCAACTGGCGGATCTTGATCTGTGCCCGCAGGAAATATCCCAAAACGCCTTCAGAATTGCGCTCCAGATATTTGTTGACATCATCCATCGCCGCATCATAATCCTGCACGGTATAGTATTCCAAGGCGCGCTCCAGATACAACTGTGCCGGTGGATTGGCAGCCTCCAGTTTCTGGGCCAGCGTTTCCAACCGGGCAAAATGTTTCTGCACGAGATTCCGGTCCAGAGTCTGTTCATGATTGGCCAAAGCGATGCGTTGCGGCAGCCAACCCGTCTGATTCAGTTTTTCCAGTTCCGGATGATAAGCCACCGACCGCTCCACGCCGAGACGCTGCGGATGATAAGTCAGCACGAACATGGCCTCGGGGCGCACTTCCACCTGTTTGTTTTGAATCTTTCCCCGATATTCGCTACTGTACTTCTGGGCATAAACCACCGTATCCTCCTCGACCAGTTTATCGTAATCGTTCATATCCAGATCACTCTTCTTACGGGTCTTGTTGGAAGTCTTGAACTTCTTGCCCTGATAACGGGCCTCCATCTGCGCCTTCATCACCTTGAATTCATCCCGTTCCGCACCATTGACGTCACCCAGTTTTCGCCGAATGGTGGCTCTCAGCTGATAGCCGGTCCAGAATGTGGGATACTCTTTGATGACAGCAGACAAGTCCTTCAGCGCCCCCCGGTAATCTCCCGTATTGTTGCGCATCAGGGCACGGTTAAAGAGTGCGATCATGTTGTCCGGCTCCACTTCAAGCACGAAGTTGAAATCCTCAATAGCCCGGTTGTCATCACCCACCTGAGCACGGAGCAAACCGCGGTTGAAGTGTCCGATATAGCTTTTCGTGTCCACCACAATCGCTTCGTCATAATCGCTCATGGCACCGCGCAGGTTTCGCTGATGATAGCGCGCCAACGCACGGTTCACATAATAACTTGCATTTCGTTTGTTTATCGAGATTGCCTGTGTGAGTTGTTCTTCTCCAGCCTTATAATCTTCACGGTTCAAACTGATCATGGCCAGCATTTCCCAGATGCGTTCATCATACTGGTCCACCTTGAGAGCCTGATTCAAAGACTGTTCGGCCGTAACCGTATCTTTCTGCTGGAAAGCGACCTGCGCCTTTACGGTATAGAACTGCGCATCGTCGGGCCATTTGCGAATCACGGAATCCAGGCTGTTCATAGCCTGGTCATAGCGTTTTGTCTCCGCCTCGCACAAGATGTAGTTATACCATCCGTTGCGGTTTTCCGGTTCCAGTTTCAGCAGTTTCCGATAAGCTTCGCATGCCTCTTCATACTGTTTCAGATTAATAAAGCACAATCCCAACAGTTCATAGTTACGGGCCACAAAAGGATTCTTTTCGATGGCTTCCCTGCAATCTTCAGAAGCCCCCGAAAAGTCCTCCAGATAAAACTTTGCCAGTCCGCGATAGAAGTAAGGCTCTGAAAGATATGGTTTCGCATTGATCACCATATTGAAATACTGCATGGACAGCACATAATCCTCGTAATAAAGAGCATTACGTCCCATCAGCATCACCCGGTCCGCATTAATCTGGGACCATCCCAGCTGCGGACAGGCAAAGAGTAAGAACAGCGCCTTCTTGAAGTGTCGCATTCTGTATTACTTTCTAAGTTTAATCTTATAAGAGCAACGGAAATTTCCTTTCAGCAAGCTGTTGAGCTTGCCCTTGATCATCTGCTTGCGCAGCATGCTCAGACGGTCGATAAACATGGTTCCTTCCAGATGGTCGAACTCATGCTGCATCACGCGTGCCAGATAACCTTCCACCCACTCTTCATGTTCTTCAAAATTCTCATCCTGATATTTCACGTGAATGCGGGTCGGACGGCGCACACTCTCGTGGATTCCCGGTACGCTCAGACATCCTTCCTCCATCAATTCCGTTTCCGTATCATCATATTCCAGGATATGCGGGTTAATAAAAGTCTTGATATATCCCTTATATTCGGGCAGATCATCAGATATGATATCCAGATTAATCACAACCAGACGGATATCCAATCCGATCTGTGGAGCTGCCAGACCGATGCCTTCCGAGTGCTCCAGAGTTTCGTACATGTCCTGAATCAATCCTTTCAAATTCGGATAGTTCTCATCAATATCCTCAGCCACTTTTCTCAATACAGGCTGACCATAAGTATAAATAGGTAAAATCATAATCTTCTTTATTTATGCGCTTCCATCCAACCTTGCAAAATGATTGTGGCACTGACTTCATCAACAAGCGCCTTATTTTGCCGTGCCTTTTTCTTCACACCTCCGGCCAGGATCGCCTTCTGGGCGAGCACCGAAGTAAACCGTTCGTCGAAATACTCCACAGGAATGTCGGGCAATGCCTTTTGCAGTTTGGCAACAAACGGTTTGATATTCTGCATGTTCTCGGAACACTCTCCGGTGACGGTTTTAGGGAGCCCGACCACAATCCGCTCCACCGGTTCCTTCTGAACATAATTAAGTATAAATTCGAGCAACTGGGCCGTCTGCACGGTAGTCAGTCCGTTGGCGATAATCTGCAACGGGTCCGTAACAGCCAGTCCGGTCCGCTTCCGTCCGTAATCTATGGCTAAGACTCTTCCCATACCTTATTATATATGCGCCAAGCGCAAGAGCGAGTAACCTCTATCTATAAAGGCCGACAGCTGGTGTCGGCCTTTATAGATGGAGCACTCTGTTATTTCTTATAAAGCAACCATGCGTCCGGATAAGTAGCTCTGAGCTTATCTCTTGACTGCACGGCAGAATGTTTGTCGGCAAATGTTGTTGCTACCACACGGTACATGCTGTTGCCAGAGTTGAAGGCAATCTGAGCAGAGTAACCGGCGTTCTTCAATGTAGCCTGCAATCTTTCAGCATTGTCTTTGTTTCCGAAGCTTCCGCAAACCACGCTGTATGCATTCAGTCCGTTACCAGATACAACGGTAACGTTTTCCTGACGAACAGGCACATTGCTTACATCCACAGTAGTAGTGGTTGTATTAGGCTGTGTTACCGGAGTCACCGGAGTTACCTCTACGGCAGCGTTCTGCTGTGCGCTGTTATCTACGGCAGCCTGCTGCTGTTGTTTTGCTTTCTCATACGCTTTCTTATAAGCGCTTTCCTGGCTCTTACATGAAGTCATTGCAAAAGCAAGACTCAAGCCAACACCTAACAATAATACTTTCTTCATCTTTCTATATGGTTTATTAAACAGTTTAGTTATCACGAATAAGCCGCTTGGGCACGGCATATCAAGTTTACGGACAAAAATACATATTATAATGATAGGAAGCACAAAAAACTTAGAAAAATTTGTTAAAACCTTTTTTTTCACGAAGCGGTAAAAAAAAGATGGAAAAAAGTTTTGTTCCCAGTATATTTTTCCTATCTTTGCTATATCCAACTTAATTTTTAAAAGAGAACATTATGAAAGCATTGAATTTTTTGGCAGCATTCGTAGGCGGCGCAGCCGTTGGTGCAGCATTCGGTATTTTATTTGCTCCTGAAAGAGGTACAGATACTCGTGAAAAAATCGCTGAAGCTCTTCGTAAAAGAGGTATCAGATTGAACCGTAAGGAAATGGATACTCTCGTTGACGAGATTGCTGAAGAAATCAAATCTGGCGAAGAGGCTTAAAGACGGGGCGCATGTTTTCAGTAAATAAAAATGTAGAAAGCATTCAAAAACTTCTTTTGGAGTTTAAGAATTACTACTTGCTCCAAAAGAAGTTTATCCGTTTGGACACCGCAGAGAAGCTCACGGTGATCCTTTCGGCAATAGGAATTGCTTTGATCATTTTGATACTTGTTGCGCTTATCTGCTTCTTCGGAACATTGGCTCTGGCCTTCTACCTGGGCAATACGCTCAACAATATTCCGCTGGGCTTTATAATCGTAGCAGGAATTATCGCTTTCGTGCTGCTCATATTCTATTGGAACAGAAAAAGATTTGTGGTAGAACCGTTGGCCCGCTTCATCGGACAATTGTTCGCCTCAGAACCGAATAAAACAGAAGATCATGGAACAGAATCCCAAAATGCCCGCTAACGGCAAGGTGTATACATTAGAACTGCTCCGTGAAGAGAAAAGACAGGTACGGAAGCAGATCAAAGAAAGCAGCGACCGCATCCGCAACACTTATCAGAGCATCGTGGCTCCTCCCAAACAGCCGACAACCAAGATGGAGTCTTTCATGAATGCCTTCGATCAGGGTATGGCCATTTACGACGGAGTGATGATGGGCATGCGGATTGTACGAACCATACGAAGCATCTTTGGTTCTTCAAGAAAAAAGAAGAAATGGTAAATGATTTTTCATCGCCATTTCTTCTTTTTTTATATCCTTATTTCTTTTTGGCTTTCTTCACCGCCTCGGAGACTTTCATTTCCGCGTCTCCATCGTAGGCCACGACGTATGCTCCCGGGAAATCGTCACCCAATGACTTCAGTTTCTGACGAACGGCAGCATAATCACTGCTCTCAAAATAGAGACATTTATAGAATTCGCCTTTCTTCACATAGCGCACCGGCCACAGTCCCTTCAGGCGTTTGTCCTTTTGCGGCAATTCCTCGTGCACGGCCATCAACTGAATGTAAAAGCGGACACCGCTTCCGGTCTGCTGTGTCTTTTCGGCTTTCTTCTCATCGATCTTCGCTTTTTCCTTCGTTTCCGGCTCTTGGACCTTTTTCTCAGCTTTCGGAGTTTCTTTTTCTTTTTGCTCCACCTTCTTGGATTTCACGGTGCGGTCTGCCTTCTTCTCTTCTTTCTTTTCAGCATCCCGGTTTTCCGTTTCTTTTCGGTCGCGCTTCTCCGGCAGTTTTCCGGTCAGTGCCAACTGATGGGTGGCCTCGTCGTAGATTCCCATCGAGGGGTCAAGCTTCATCGGCACATTCTCCGTTTTCTGTGCGTTGCGCGAGATTTTCAGTTCTGCCAACCGCTCTTTGGCCCGTCCTTCCTTCAGCGTGTTGCGATAGGCCACAATGGCGTTATAAATCGAGCCGGAGACCTCTTCCACACCTTTCTGCGAAGTCAGATAACTCTCCTCATCCCAGGTAGAGATAAAGCCCACCTCGGTGAGAATGGCCGGCATCATCGTGTTCATCAGCACATAAAAGCGGGCCTGCTGTACTCCGCGGTTTACGCGCGCACCGGCCTTAATATATTCTTCCTGCACCAGACGGGCCATCAGCTCACTGTTGTCCATATTCCGGACGCGCGCCGACTCCAGCAAAATGGTGTTCTTGTATTTCTCCTCATAATCCGGCTCAAATTGTCGGGCAGAATTATTCTCCTTATCGGCCACCTGTCCGGCCACATGACACACGGCATCGCCCACGAAATAGGTCTCCGTACCGCGTGCTATCCTACTGCCCTCCGAAGAATTGGTGTGAATGGACACAAACAGATCCGCCTCACGTTCGTTGGCAATCTGTGCCCGTTCATCCAGAGTGAGATACACATCCGACTGACGGGTCAGCACCACCGTAATGTCCGGATTGGCCCGCAAACGGCGCAACACTTCCAGAGCCACATTCAGATTGATGTCTTTCTCCAGGGCATATTCTCCCTTGGCACCGATATCGCGCCCGCCATGCCCGGCATCAATCACCAACACAAAATCATCTTTAGGTGCATCAGCCGTCTCTGCCATAGCCAGCGAAGAAAACAGACAGCACACCATCGCATATCCGGCTCTCTTACCGAGAAGCCACATTTTTCCTTTAAAAAACATCCTTACTTTTATTTTACCGACAAAGGTACAAAATTCCGAAAAAAACTTATATCTTTACTCTCGAAATAAAAAATAAATATGAGTGACGGAAATTTTAATCGCAATCTGCTTCCCTACACGCCCTATCAAAGCGGAATGAAAGCAGGAAAGGCCATGGCCCGCATGAAAGCCCTGGAAGCCTTCAAAACTTATCTCCAAAGTAAGGAGAATCTCGAACCGGAAGTGATCGAAAAAGAGTGCTCGGAATTTAAAAAACTCCTCGAAAAAACCATCATTTAAGGGGCTACAGACAGAAAAATACACTTTTTTCGAAAAAAAAGAGCCGAAAAGTTTGCAAGTTCAGAAAAAAGCCGTACCTTTGCATCGCTTTCGAGAAACAAAGCCTTCTCACAAAGAAGTTTGGAAAGGTGGTAGAGTGGTCGATTACAGCGGTCTTGAAAACCGCCGTGCTGAGAGGCACCGGGGGTTCGAATCCCTCCCTTTCCGCGGAAAGAACAGAAAAAGGTGATCAAATTTTTGGTCACCTTTTTTGTTTTTTGTCTATCCGGCAGGTCCTGCCAAGCTGCTGGACCAAAATTTCTGAAAACCGCAAAAGCAATTTGCCTCAAAATTACAGTTTCACCAAACAAACTGCCATTCATATCCTTTTTTTCCTTTCCCACCTACAGCGTCACTATGAGGATTCCAGAAGAATTACTGCATAAACATACGCCTCAAACTGCATAAAAACGCTATTTATCTGCATCCGGATGCAAAAAATCGAGTGTCAAGCCGGATGTCAAAGCGCACTCCCTACTCTTTTCACTTCGGAAAAAATACGGATTCATCAGCATCAAAGACTCAAATCATCAAAATGAAAGAAAAGAATCTTCAGAATCCGGTTTCAAAAGCCCGGGTTTTCCTCTGGATCTGAATGGTATCGAACAAGGTATTTTCTTCATAGAACACAGATAAACAGAGGAATATCCCCAGAATGAGCCGCTGAAATTCCGAAATTCAGGAAGCCTCCGAAGAAAAGCTACAAAAAACAGAAGCTCAGCGCCCGAAATATTCATTTTGTCAGAATGTCAGCTGTCCGCCAGCAGCATACCGCCTCCGCCAATAAAAATACCGGCCGGACAGCAGGCCATGCCTTCTGTCCAGCCGGTAAAAGCTAAAGAAAGATACGAATCCGGATTCGGTCGTCAATAGGAAGAGGACATGTCCTCGGGCACACAAATATAATAGTCGGCGCGCCCTTTATGCTCTTCGTTGAGCAACTCCACCGTCTCCTGACGCACGCTGCATACGGTCTTTACGGTTGTGCCCGGACGATATTCCAACAGATAGGGCACCAGCCCCTTCTTGAAATCCGAGTGATAATTGCCGTTGAAATGCAGAAACTTGTGCTGCATGCTCCGGGCAATGAACCAGCCCATCGTGGCGTCTTTCAGTGCCTGCGCCTCGGCCAGAAAGGATTTCTCGCCCTGTCCCTTGCCCACCGCGTGCATCAGGGTAAACAGATGCTCCTGATCATCGTCGGCCTGAAAAGTGATGGGCAGAGGCGGCAGATAGCGCTTGGCCTCATCCGAAAGCGAATCCAGAAAAGCCAGTCCCTTATACTTCACCACATTGGCATACCGACGGGGTACATTGGTGGCCACGAAGGGAATCGAATGTTCCTTGGCATAGAACACCAAAGGGGCATAGTCCGTCTGATAATTGGGCCAGAGACGGGCCTCATCTTCAAAACTGTCATAACGGATGGTGCGCTGCATGTATTCGTCCAGCAGCAACTGGTTGTCGGCCTCAAACATCTCGACGCCCATCATCAGGCGGTCGCCATGAATCCGGTGCAGCGCCCGCGTAATCTCCAGCTCCAGCCAGTGCGTGATGCAACAGTTATGGATTTCTCCGACAAGCACCACATCGGCTTCTGCCAGTCCGGACACCATCTCCGAAAAGGAAATCCGGCGCCCCTGGGCATCGAAGAGTGCATAGGCCTGCGGGTCGGTCGGACAGGCCTGTTGCGCTGGGGTCTGTGAAAAACCTGTTCCGCTTCCGAAAATCACAAACAGCAGCGCTCCCAATAACCGCTGAAAACGACCGGACAACCTAGCCGCCTTTTTATTTTTCTTTGTTTTCTTCATGATCCTTTTTGTTTTTTACCGTTTTCGTACAAGAATTCTTTTGGTCAAACTGATGCTCGCCGATATAAAGCAAGATATGGCGGTCGGCATCCAGACAGGCTTCAAATGCCCTACGGATATCCTCCACACCGATCTGTTCCAGAATATCGTCGTAGTGCTCGAAATCCTCCAGACTCTCGCCGTTCTTCAAGAGATTGGACAAGGTGTTGCGCCATTCGGTCGAGGCACTTTGCGTCAGCACCTGCATCTTATTGATGCGGAAAGAACGCTTCAGCTGTTCCAGTTCCTGCTCGGCTATCGGCTCCTTCTGCAACGAACGGATAATCTGCCGCACCAGTGTGTCGGTACGGGCCGTATTGGCCTGGTCCACCGAAAGCGAAAGATTCAGATAATAGGTCTGCTCAGGACTGCCATTATAAAACAGCGATACATAGGGCGAATAGACGATATGCTCCCGCTCGCGCAGAATATCCAGCACACGGGCCTGTAACACATCGCGCACCAGTTTCAGCGTCAGACTGCTGCGCAACGAAGGTTCATAGAATCCGGGGAAGACGTACTCCAGAACGGTCTGCGTTTCACGCTCTCCGGCAAATCCTTCCCGGTGCTGCTGCACCAGTGTCGGACGGCGTACAGCCGTCGGGCGCATGCTTTCGGCAGAGCGTCTCATCCGGGCAAACACCGGCACGGCAATCTGTTTGATGGCTTCGGTGGAGAAATCGCCCGTAAGTACCAGAGTCATCCCCTCGGGGTCGGTAAAAAGGCGCCAGTAATAGGCCGCCATGGAATCCAGATTCAGCTGTTCCAGATGTTCCCGCCGCCGTTTCGCACGGGCCGCCGGAGGGACATTGCCCACCAGAATGTTCAGCCGGTTGGTCAGTTGCCGGTCGGGCGCTTGCTGCATCTGTCGTTGCAAGATGGTTTCCTGATTCCAGTCCTCCAGTTCTCCCTTCTTTATTTCTTCGAAGTCCTCACGGCAAAGTTCGGGGGCATGCATCTTTTCATACATCAGCTGAAACAGCGGCAAGGCCTCGCTGACGGGTGCCGAAGCCAGTATGTCGTGCCAGCTGTTACTGATGGACACATTCATCGACAGTTCGTTCTGAAGCATAAATTCCGACAGCGTGTCGGCATTGACTTTGGCAATACCTCCCATCTCCATGTATCCGGCCGTACCTTCGTAGCGGTAGTAATCTTCTGCCGGCAGATCGCCCACTCCTCCGCGGGAAAACAGGTTCACCAGCATGCGCCCGCTGTGATCGGGTGTAGGTCGCAAAAGCAGCGTCAGTCCGTTGGTCAGCACGATTTCCGTAACGCCAAGCCCCGAATAGTATTTTTCGCTCTTGATGTCCGAAGGAGAAAAGCGGGGCGAGCGCAACAGACAGGCGGGTGCCGGAAGAATCTTCTCGCTGTCCGCGGCACCGTGATAACGGTAGGGAGCCAGCTGCACGGTGTCTTTGTCCTGCCACAATTGCTCTATCCAGGCAGCGTTGAGAGGAGCTTCCGAAACAAGATGGTTGCGGCAGGCCACCAACAGCGTGGTGTCGCGCCCTGCAAGCCATCCGGAAAGCATTGTCTGAAGGTCGCCGCTGGTGGTCTCCCTCATCTGCTGCTGAAGACGGGCCAGATCGGCCGCCGTATGCACATAGCGGTCGCCGGAAAGGATATAGTCTGTGAAATCATCACACCATTCGGCCGATCTCCGGTCGGAATCGGGCAAGATGAGGCGTTGCAGATAAGCATCGCAGGCATCGCGCAGCTCATCGTCCTGGAATCCCTCCCGCCGTATACGTTCCAATTCGGCCAAAGCATGCAGCAAGGTGGTGCGTAAATCCGTTCGGTTCTCTCCGCGCGCAGAAAGCACAAAATGGTTCCGGTCGGCCAGATACCAGTCGTCGGTGACCTGGCAGTCTATGCCCTGTTGCCGCAAGCGACGGGCAAGCATCCGCACCAGCAGCCCGCCGCGCTCCTTTCGCACCAACTCCTCCAGAGTGCGTGTCACGGTGGCCGGATGAGGAATAATCAGTTCCATTTCGGATTTGGAGAGCAGGGTGTCGGTATGTTCCTGAATCCGGATGCCGGGCTCATAGGTCAGCGGATAAGTGCGGAATGCGCTGATGTCCTTCACCGGCACGTCCGAAAAATGTTTCCGGATAAGCTGCACGGCCTGCGTGGTGTCTACCGCTCCCACCAGAATCACGGCTGCCAACTGGGGAGCGTACCATTTCTCGTAGTACTCCTGGAGCGTTTCGCGTTCGATGGAGCGGATGTCCTCGGCCGTTCCCAGCGGCATGCGTTGCGAAAAACGGCTGTTGCCCATCTTCAGGGCATAGAAGTCATCGCCCACGTCATAACCACGCAGTTCCTCCAGAATCACTCCCCGCTCACGGCGCGTACGCTCCTCATCAAAAGTAATGCCGTCGAGCCAGTCGCGCAGCATCAGCAGGGTGCGGTCCAGCAACAGGGTGTCTTCCCGTCCCATCGGGGCCGAAAGCATGAATACGGTCCGGTCGTATCCGGTAACGGCATTGATGTCGCGCCCATATTTCATACCTTGTGCTTCCAGAAACTCCACCATGCTCCGACTGGGAAAATGGCGTGTTCCGGCAAAGGCCATGTGTTCCAGAAAATGAGCCGCTCCTTTCTGACTTTCGTTTTCCTGCACCGAACCGACACGCATCACCAGACGCAGTTCCACATTATGCACCGGCTCGCTGTTGGGAAGCACCAGATAATGCAACCCGTTGGGCAGAAAGCCTTCTACCGTCCCCGGAAGGAAGTCAACCGGAGGGGAGGCGGCCCGCAACAGGCTGACCGCAATCATCCCCGTACCCAAAAGAATCCATCTGATGTTCATAGCCTATTTTTTGTTCTTTAGAGTATAAACCACCTGAATCTGTGTATAGCCCGATGAGCTGCTGTGATCCCACGGGAAGGTGAAGGTGAGCGTACCGCCCTGCTCGTCAAAGACTGCCGAAGGCTTCACCCAGTCCGACGGTTCGTTTTCCCACGCGTCATGTTCCAATGAAGAGGAGAACAGGCAGGCATCCGGATTCAGTGACGTTCCGGTTGCGATGGCATCGGCCAGAGTGTATTCCACCTTCGTGCCTCCTTCTTCTACCTGAAACTTATCGCCCCGTTCGGCCTGTTTTTTCATCCGTTCCCATGCCGAATAGCTGAAGCGGAACGGTACTACGGTAATCGGCTCGTCATAATTGTTTTTCCGCTCTGCCAGAAAATCTACGGTGTGATCTCCCTTCAGCACCAGACTGTCCAAGGTTACGTTAAACGTCTCCTGTGCCGGCTGATAGCCGATCAGATTCAGAACAGGCTGTGCATACGGCTTGCCCATCCAGAACTCATTGTCCACAGTTTCTTTCTTGAAGATCTCGTACAGGAAAGAAGTCAACCCCATCGGGTTGTCGGTCATTTTGAGAACAGGACTGTCGGGGGTTGCCTGGTCACTCAAGGCCAGAACGGACTTTCCCTGAAATTCTCGCACCTCGCTGTCCGTAAAAAAGCTGCCTCTTTCATCGGTTGGAAAGACAATTCTCACCTTGCAGTCCAAACGGCCCAGAAAACGGCTTACGTCTATACCCAAACGCTCCCGGTATCCAGCCAGCAACTGCTTTTGCGCATCGGTCAGTTCCTGCAATTCGGAATCCGGACGTACTTGTATGATCAGAGGAGGATTGGCATTCCAAAGCTTGATCTGGGCATCGGTGGAAGACTTTAACGTCAGTCTCATGGAGCGCGTTTCTTCGAGAAGCCCCTTCTTGTTGGAAACGATCTTCAAGGCAGCGGTTTTGCTTCCCGGCTCCAGAACAAGCGGCGAATTCAAGAGAGCCAGCACGGAATCGGTATTCTGCTGCAACTCGAAATCCAGCACCGTACGGTTCTGGACGGCCTGACTCAAAAGCAGGTCTACGACTAAGGTATCGGACTGGTCTTCTGTAAGGAACAGCGACTCCTGACTGCTCAGATACACGTAATTGGTCTGTTTTCTGGCCTCCTCGTTCTCCGAACAGGCGGCGATAGCGGCAGTCATGCATGCAAGCGCTACCACACGAAAATAAAGTTTTGCTTTCATTGTCAATTGGTAATTTTAAAAATGGTTCTTTCAAATCAACGTAACAGCGGCCATCCGGCATTCTGAGTCACCGCTTCATTATATCGGTATTCCGAACGGGGAATCGGAAAAGTCCAGCGATAATCGTCGGGAGCAATCGTTGCACTCGTCCCCTGTCCCCAGGTATTCCATCGGGTCAACGGATAGCGGTGCAAACGCTTGCAGTCAAAATAGGCCATGCCTTCTCCCACAAACTCTTTCTGCTTCTCCTGCAGAATGGCATCGGTAAGTGCCGCCCCTGTCAGTTCGTCAGAAAGCGGTGCCGCTCCGCAACTCACCAGATAGTCATTCACCAGCCGGCGAGCTACAGCCTCCTGCCCTTGCATTCGGGAATACGCCTCGGCTGCCATGAAACAGGCACCGGCATAACGCATGGTATTTACATACCGGTTGACTTTCCCCTCTTTGTTGTTGCGGTTATATTTGCCCAGCAAACGGCGTTCTGCTCCGGCCATTTCCTGCGGATAGACATGAACGCGGCTTCGTATGTCTTCCTCGGCATAAACAATCTGTGGAGAAAGGGCAAAATAATCACCTTCCTTACGGTCATACTGTATGGCCGTGTAATAAGGAGAACGGGTATAGAAGGCAAAGATTCTACCGGTACACGAAGTTTCTTTCCAAAGGCTTTCGTAATCTCCTTTCGGGTAAGCGCCCTCCGGCTTGTGCTCCAGCAGCAGCATGGCCCAACGGGCAGCCTCCGCATAGTTCCCGGCATACAGTTCCAGATCAGCCAGCAGATAACGCACTGCCGACTGAGAAAGCCAACCGTTTGCTGTCGGCTCATTTTCTACCTTCTCGGCCTCCTGCAGCCATTGGCGCAGGGTGCTGACGCAGGTTTCTATGGAAGACCGTCCCCTATGTTCCAGTCCGACCACCTTTTTCAGAACCACCCCATCGGCCTGCGGATTCAGGTCATACGGGGGAGCAAACACGCGCAGCAGATTCAGATAACACAGTGCCTTCAGGGTCTTGGTCTCAGCCTCGATCTGTCTTTTTCGGGTCTGCTCTTCTGCTGTAACGGTCTGAACGGCCGGCAGACGCTCCAACAACACGTCGCACGCGGCTATCGTCTTGTAATAACCCAACCAAACTGTTTCGGCAAAGTCGGAGATCGTATTGTCCTGCCATAAGTAAAGGTTCTTCTGTTCCATATCTTTTCCGATAATGGAGGTCGGACAGAAATCAGAACCTAAAACCGAAAATTCATATTCATAATGCGGATACAACGCGTATGCCGATGAGAGGAGGGAGCGTGCCGTTCCCACGCCGGTAATCGCATCCGGGTCGGAATACTGATCGGCCGGCGGTATGTCGAGCGAACAGCTTCCGCATCCCAAAAGCATGATGCCGGCACACAGCAACTGGCCGTAGCGCAGCAAGCGTTCCGGTCTCCTCGGCTTCAAGGAAGCGGTATCCTTTTTCTTCTGATAAATATTCATGCTTCTTCTTTATATTGGTCAAAAGGTCAGATTTACGTTCACGGAATAGACCGGCTGCAAGGTACCGGCCAGGGTACCGCTTTCGGGGTCAGATTCCCGGTATGTGGTCCAAGTGAAAAGATTCGATCCTCGCAAAGCCACGTTGGCATATTGCACAAAAGGCAGATATTTCCGCAGGAAACGTGCCGCCAAACGATAACGTAAAGACAGCATCGACAATCTCAAATAATCACTCCGGCCAACCGTAAGTGAGTTGGGCAGGAGCATGTTGTTCTCGGCAATTCCCGAGGTATTGAACGGGGTGGCATAAATCTTGTTTTCATCGCCCGGCCGGAACCACATATTTGCTGTCTGCCCGGCAACGGCATTCTTCTGCACATCATCCTTGTCGCGCACATAGGTGTATTTAAAGGCCTGTACCCCGCCGTGCACATAGTAGAAGTCCATATCCAAATCAAAGGATTTATAGGACATACTCAGATTTATGCTTCCGGTGTAAGGCGGTGTCAGATGTCCCAGCGCCACGAGATCCTCCTTTTCAAGCACTTCCGTAGCCTGCTTCTCTCCATTCTTTTCACTCCAGAATACCGGATAACCGGTAAGCGGATTGATCCCCAAGGAAATCGGACCGTAGAGCATATCGTAAGATTTGCCGATTTCATAGTCGGGTACCAAAGCCTGATCCGACGAATAGATTTTGTCGGCATAGTACAGGTCTATCACTTTATTGCGGTTGTAAGCCATATTCACTCCGATGCGTACCATCCATTCGGGAGTATCCACCAAACGGGCACTAAGACCGACTTCTATGCCGCGGTTCTGCAAGATACCGATATTACGCTGCAAATTCGTGAAACCGGTAGATGCAGGGATCGGCACGTCCAGCAACGCCTGTTCCGTACGCCGGTTATACCAGTTGACATCGAGAGTAAGGCGATCCCAAAGTTCCAGACTGATGCCAGCATCCACCGATTTAGTCTGTTCCGGTTTCAGGTCTTTATTATACAGGGTGATCAGCTCCAGCAGCCGCTGGTCTTCGTAAACATTGGCAGAATAAGCAAAGGTGGCAACCGTAGCTGCTGCCGATACTCCATTCAGATTGGCCGTATATCCATAGGAAGCTTTCAACTTCAGATGAGTCAGAATCGGGTTCCCGTCCAGAAAGTCATAGGCCGTTGGAGTCCATCCGGCACCGACAGCCCAGGCACTGTTCCACCGTTTATCTGCCGGAAGCACTGATGAAGCATCCCATTTGCAAGTGGCATACATATCGTAGGTGGAATCGAAAGTATAACCTGCTACGGCTCCAAGACCTATCTGTGCCGTCTTATCCTTCAGTCCGCTCACCTTAGGCTGCCGGTTTCCCTGCAACGACTGATTGATGGCGGCAGCCGAATTTATGGTCCCTACTCCATAGCCTGTCATGCCGACCTGGTCCAATTGTGTCTGGTAATAGTCTGTATTGGCACCAAGGGTCAGATCGTGGCGTCCGGCAAACACATGGTTATAGGTGATTCGAACATTACCGGAAAGATTCAGTGTTACATTCTTTGCCTTACTGTATATGCCTCTCTCCACTTCGGGAATACCCCCATGCGTTTCCAAATAGGCTGTAGAAGGGGTAAACTGTTCCGATTCATGCAACAAGAAATCAAGACCTCCCACAGCCGCAATATCCAGTCCGGGCAAAGGATTCAAAGTCAGACTGGCACTCACTCCGGCATCTTTTTCGGATGCCTTGGCACTGTACTCCTGAAGCAAATCCTGAAAAGTCCGTCCGGGATAGGAATACAGTTTTCCGGTGGTCTGCTCATAAGGATTCAACTCATAGATCAATGACGCGGGATCTGAGGAACTGCCGTTCGGAGTATTCGTACGGCTGTAGCCTCCGTTCATCCCCAAAAGAAGATATCCGGCCCGTCCCAGCCGTTGATCGAGATTCAGTCGTATCCCCATGCGCTGCTTGTCGTTTCCGGGAATGCGGCCTCCCTGTGCCGTATAATGGGCAGAGGCAAAATAAGTGGTCCGGTCACTTCCACCACGGATGCTCACATGATGCTTTTGATACAGGTTATTGCGCAACAGTTTCTTATACCAGTCTGTGTGAATCCCCGACAGAGAATCAAGCACGGACTGCCCTTCGGCAATTAACTCTTCCAAATTGGGAGCATCGGCATAATACTTACGATAAAAATCGGCGCTATACCGATAGCCCGGTGTCTCCGGGTTCTGCAACAAGCGTTCCAGCTCCAGTTTTTCGGCAGAGTCCATCATGCGAATACCCCTTCGTCCGCGTGTCGTCACTCCCATATCCACACTATAAGAAACCGTTGTCTCTCCTGCACTGCCGCGCTTTGAGGTTATCTCCAGCACGCCATTGGCAGCTTTCACACCGTACAAGGCGCAGGCTGCAGCATCTTTCAATACCTTTATATCCTGAATATCCGTAGGATTCAGATTGTAGAACGTTTCCGCGGCGATGACTTTTCCGTCGAGCACATATAAAGGTTCGTTGGTTAAGTTGCCTTTCCGCAGCGAAGAATTTCCACGGATTCTTATCTTCGGTTCAGCACCCAGCTCACCGGTATTGACCACCACCAGACCGGGAACCGAACCTTGCAGGGCCAATCCCATGTCAATCATCGGTTTGCTTTCAATACGCCTCATGTCGATGCTCTGCACCACTCCCGAACGCGCCCGCAAATCGATCTCATTGATATTGGCCTTTGCCGAAACCTCCACAGTTCCCATCGAGCGGGTTTCATCCTCCAGCCGGATATTCATTTCCAGCTGCCCCGCATACGTTACGGTCTGCCGCCGCATTCCCATACACCGGAATTCTATCGTGGCTCCTTTGGGCCACAGGCCACGCAGTTCGAAGCGTCCTTCCAAATCCGTGACTGTAGCCCAGGAAGTATTGAGCACACGTACGGTCACCCCAGGCAAAGGTTCGTGAGCGGCATCATAAACCACTCCTTTGAGCACCCGCTCCGGATGGGGACAATGCAGACTGTCCTCATACAGCACATCAGACGGCATCCTGCCGGCAAACATTTCCTTGCCCGACAACTGAAGAGCGGACAACAGGAAAAAGCCAAACAGAAAAGGCACCATCCGGCAATTATTCGGGCACATAAATAATCTCTCCATTCTCCAGTTCATAGGCCACTCCTACTTTTTTTCCTTTTGTACCGCTTTGCGACGACTGGTCCTCACTCGGTGTATAACGGTTTATTTTCTGACCCTCCTTCGTGATAATCTCCATATTATCCTTTCCCGGATTCTTCACCATCGTAAAATCTTCCTGACTGAACATCTCCGTCATGTTGTAGCGTGTGACCAACGCAACCATCAGCGCCAGAGCAAAAACCATTGCCACATCAAACAGGTTACCGACCACGCTCATCGGGTCCATATCCTCCCGATCGTCCAGTCTGCGTTTTCTGTTTCTTTTCATATCCCCTCCTTATTTTTCTGTCAGTAAACCGGCAATGAACTCCAGGCGCGACAGGTCTCTCTGATACCAGCGCTGCTTGACCTGCAATGTGACAAAGCCTACCGCTGCCGCAAACAAGCCGACCACCGTTGTGGCAAAAGCTACCTGCATATTATAGGCCATCGAAGCTATATCTCCCGTAGACAAGCCCACAAGAGCCGGTCCCATAGGAATCAAGGTACCCATCAGTCCGAGCATCGGTCCCATCTTTGACAGCATTTTCGCAACAGAAAGATCTTTCTCGGCCGCCAGTTCATATTCATCTATCAGGCGTTGCATCTGAGCTTCGCTCTGACGATGCGTCCACAAGTCATGCAACGTACGGACTAAAGCAGAGTCGGATTTTTGAGGCAGCTTACCGATCCAGTCGGACAGATTTTGGATGGTCAAGGTTTCCTCACCGCAATCACATAAGGTTTCGGTTTTCTTCACGGTCCGGTAATGTCCGAAGAAACCGCCTACCAGAACGAGAGAACGGAGAAACAAGAAGATCAGCAACACAATGACAGGAACCAACAGTCCTGTAGAAATCCAGTACAAAACATCTGAAATGTAATTCATAATCCTAATATTTTTATTTTTTGTTTTTCTTATTTCGTAAATGCAAAGGCCGCACACGATACCAGCCCCAGCCCAGCAGACCGAAGCCAAACAGCAGCAACGTCACGCCGCCCAGAGCCGTGACATCCACTTCGCTGACACCCGCCACGGTGGTCTGCCCGTTGATCGTTGCCACAAAGCCCAGTACGGCAGTCAGCCAACTCATCTGATACAACAGTTCCAGACGCAATCCACGCTCCGGCAGCAGACGTTTCATGCCCCATACTCCCAACCACAACCCTGCGGTCACAGCAACAGCCAGTCCCCAAGACAACAACGGGAAGGAGAAGCCCGGAAACGAAAAGATAACCGACACCAACAGGGCAAAGAGCACCGGAAAAAGCAACAGGCCCGGGAACCCTTGCAGGAACCGATAGCTCCAAAAACGCCATCCGGAAGCAGGAGGCACCGGAAGGCTCCGGCTCTCGGCTTCCCAGCAAAACAACATCTGGAGAAACACATCCAGCGTGAGCAGCACAGTCAGGTCGGTCATGAGCTTGCGGTCGGCCAGCCACTGCATGATTTCGGTACGTGACTGTTCTATGGCCCAAGGCCATGACAATCCCACAAAAAGGAAACAGACGATTCCGACAAACAGAAGCGGAATCCGCGCATTCTCCGTTTGCTTCAATATAAAATTGAAACAAACGAGAAGCGCCAACAAGGCAATCAGTATCTCCATACGCCTTATTCCTTTCTCCGCTTTCTGCGGAACCATACCAGCATGGCGATCAGGATGACAGACACTGCGGCAAATACCGTTACGCCGTTCAGTTTCTGTTTCTGCTCCTGCTGTGCCGAAGAATTCATTTCCTCCTTTTTCATCACCACGCCCTGCTGATCGGAAGAAGCCGTATGCCTTACCTCCTGAATATTCCGGCTGTAATCGGCCACGGCCTGCTGCGGGGCATGCTCTTTGATGAACGACTGAAGTTTGGCATTGTCGCAGACAAACTCCGTGCAGGCAGGCCGGTAAGTATTGACCAGCTTCGTATGCAGTTCAGACAAGTCCCGGAGCTGTCCGTCCGTAGCTTTCCACAAACCCTTGCGTGCCGTCTCGAGCATCACGGCCGTGAGTTCCTGCAACGCTGCCGGACTCTCCCGTTCAAAAAATTCATGAAGGCCCAACTGATATTTGTCTTTCACATAAACTTCGTAAATATCATTCCACAGCGCGGCATCAATAGCCTCCGGCTTCATTACGTTCCATCCGTAAGTATTGCGCACCGTTGTCGCAAAGACAGCCGCAGCTCCGGCCCCTCCTTTCATCTTTTCCTTTATATAGACAGGATTCAGCAAGGTGGTACGTCCTTCCACGCCCACGGCTTCCTTGATTTCCTGCATCCGGTTGCGGTTACGGTTCCGATAGTCACTCAGATAAGCATCCGGCTCTTTGCCGGTAACCTGACGCACGGCCAGATTCAGTCCTCCCATGAATTCGTAAACATGATCCAGACTGAGCGCGCCCCAAGTATTGCTCTGTCGCGGCTGCACCACGGCATCCGTACCGGTCAGTGCCGCCTCGAAGGCCGCCTTGCGGAACTGTTGCCATTTGTCTTCACTCCCGTAATAAGCGCCCATATTGTTCAGATACACTTCGGCAATCTCGCTCGATTTCTCCCATTGGTCTCCGGCTTCCACCATCGCCTGGATGCCGGTGGCATAATGACCGTTCACGCCTCCGAACACACGATAGTAAACCACCTCGCGGGCTTCCTTCGGAGTCATGCCTTTGGCGGTCAGTGCCCGCTCGGCAGCCACAACACCCACAGCCACCCGGTTCTCATAGAGATCGTCCTTAGCTGCAGCGGCCATCTCCACGGCACGGGTGATCAGAAACAGCCGCGACGCCGCAATGTCGCGCATCTGTCCGCTGGTCTGCACCACCACATCAATGCGGGGACGCCCCAATTCGCGCGAAGGAATCAAGCGCAAATCACTCACCCGTCCGAAAGCATCGCGCACCGGCTCCACACCCAGCATATACAACACCTGAGCAATCGTTGCCCCTTCGGTTTCGATAAACTCACTGCTCCACAACGTGTAGCTCACTTTCTGCGGCAACGAATCATGATGACGGCGACGGTACATTTCCAGAGTCTGTTCGGCCATTTTCTTTCCCTTTTCCCAAGCTGCCTCCGAAGGTGTAGCTTCCGCATTTACCGAGTACAGGTTGCGGCCTGTGGGCAACGTGTTCGGATTGGCTATCGGATCACCACCGGGCGACGGAGCCGTATAGCCTCCGCTCAAAGCGTTGGTCAGGCTCTTCATTTCCTGCTCCGGACTGTTTTCCAGCTGCAGGCGGTATTCGGGAACACGGCGCACGGCCTGTTCCGCTTCGCAGATGAGGCGGGCTTTCTCGCGGTCTTCGCGTGAATATTCCTTTGCCGGAGCTGCACCGGGGTGCATACCGCGCCGCATCATCGCCATCATATCCTTAGGTCGGCTGGCCTCGGCCATGACTTCATGGGCCCAATCCAGTTCGGCTTGTGTGATGCCCAGATGACGGGTCACCACCGTTTCGGAATAAGGCAGACCGTCCAACAAACGGTTGACCAGCGCACGGGCCGGATTGAGATAGTTCTGCGTGAAGAACTGTGCCTGCCGGTCGGCCCGTGCAGCCGCAGGCAGTCCGCGCTGACGGTCTAAAGCCAACTTGCTGTAGGCAACAGGTTCTGCCGTCATGGCCAGCACGCTCGAATGAATCCGTGCCGGTTCATAAGGTACTCCCAACGTATAGAGCTGACCGGTGATCTGCTCTGTTGCCAGTTCTTCGGCAAACTGATCTATGCGGGCGATGTCCTCTTCACCGTAAGGAGTGGCCAGCAGACTGTCCAGTCCCAGGTCGCGATGGAAGCCCAGCTTCACGGCCAGTTCCTTGACACGCAGGGAAGCCTGACGCACCTTGGCGCTTCCGGCATCCGCCCCGTCCTGAAGTGCATAATAAGTCTTGAGTGCTTCCTCCAGAGCGCGATATTCCGACCGCACCCCACTCTCGAGGAAAGGAGGAGTAAGATAAGACTGCAAAGTGGCATACGAGCGGCGCTTGGCTATCACCCCCTCGCCCACATTGCCGATAGAATAGACATAGAAATGCGGCAGCGGTCCCACCAGACGGTCGGGCCAGTCGTCATCACCCAGAGCCACCTGTTTGCCCGGAGTGAATTCCAGACTGCCGTGCGTGCCGAAATGAATCAGGGCATCGGCACGGAAGCCATAGCGCACCCACAGATAGGAAGCCAGATAATTATGAGGCGGCGGTGCATCCACTCCGTGTACGATCTGGAAGGAATTGTCACCCAGTGCCGCGGCAGCCTGCGGTACAAGCACCACATTGCCAAATTCCAGACGGGCCAGTCCCATGCGTCCCTCCGCATCTCCGAAGTAAATGCCCGGGAATGCTCCATAGGCACTGTCAGCCTGTTCACGTTGGCGACGGCTCAGCCCGTCCTTCACCCATGCGGCATACTTGTCGGAAGGAATCCAAAGCGGATTTCCGTTTTTCAGGAAAGCATCAAAGGCCCCCTCGGCATAAAGATTGAACACAGAGCCCTGGGTTTGGATGAGCTTGCCCAGAGCCTCGGGTGTCTCGGGAAGGCCATCCACCCGATAGCCTTCTTTGCGGAGACGGAGCAACAGGTTGTAGAGCGAAGGAACCACCTCCATTCCCGAAGCGGTCAGGGCGCTCTGTCCGGGACCCTTATAGTAAAAAACAGCTATTTTCTTCTCACGGTTCTGTTTGTTTCTCAGACTCACCACACGGTTTACATACTCCACAAAAGTTGCCAGACGCTCCGGAATGGCCTGAATCACCGGCACTCCATCGGCATTCTGCTGCAAAGCGAACACCACATACGGCCGGACAGCTCCGTCCAGCTCCGGCGTGGCAATACTCTGCGAGAGGAATCCTCCCTGCATGCCCTGCCTGTTCTTCTGCCATTCCTCCAGCGGCGCATTGACATTCAGTGCCGTAAGCAGCGGGATATTCCGGCTCTTCAGATAGTCCACCACATCATCGCCCAACCGTCCATGGGGCATATACACCACAGCCGACGGTTGCAACGAATCGCCATAAGCTTCGATCAGGGCCTGAAGGGAACGTGTCGGAAACACCATATTGCCACCGGCCTCCAGTTGTGCCACCAGCGGCTCCGGCTCGCCCATGTGTCCGGCCAGAATGATCTGCGGTGCCTGCTCTTTCCACAATCCCTGCCGACGCAAAAACTGCCGGTATTCCTTCAAGGTCTGAAATTCGAGCGGTTCACCTCCGTCCTGACCGGGTGCGGCATGATAAAAAAGACCGATTTCGGGTTCCGTGGCCGGTAGCACGGGCTCGGCGCCAAAGCGCTTGCCGTCAATGTCGGTGCGCACAAGGTTCAGCAGACTGCGGTAGTTCTTCCGACCGCCATATTTAAGATAGGTACGCAAGGAGTCAGCCAACAGACTGTCTACCGAGCAGAAAGCATTGTCGGGATTGGTCACAGACACCGAAAGCACGGGCACTCCCTTCTTCTCGGCCGCGCGCACCTGCTCACGCTGCTCTTCGGTCCACGTCAGTCCCATGGCATTGACAAAAACCATATCATAGCGGTCCAGATGCTCCACGTCGTCGGCTTTGACATCAAAAATCCGGATCGATGCATTCTGATTCGACTTGGCAATCTCTCCCAGAACGATTGCCTGATAATTCACGAAGGCGATTCGGGTTGGCGAGAACCAGCAGTTCCAGACTCCCCATCCCCCGCCAATCAGCAGAGAAGCCCCCAGGCCTATCGTAATCCACTTCTTTTTCTTCATACTAATTCCATTTTATAAGTTTATCGTTTTTTCTATAATAACTTTAAAACGGGGCAAAAATAGAAGGAAAAAGAAGGGGGGACAATACTCAAAAACCGTGATTTTATCTACCTGAAAACAAGGATGATAAAACCGTTTGTTCAAGTAGTTTCAGAATGTAAATCCTCATGCGGAAAACCAAGCAATCTGAAAGTTTTTCCGAAGAGACAGAAACAGCCTCTTGGATTCCCGGCGGATAAGTGGAGAAAAATCTTGCCGAATTTCTTTCTCTGGCGCCAGCCGGAAAAGCATGGAGCCGCCTTTCAGGGCAAGAAGGAAGCCCCGACAGCGGCTCCCGATACTTAAAACGGGTATCGTGCTATCCGTCGGAAAAGGTAACTCATCAAAAGGAGTACCCAAAAGCAGGTGCCGAAATCTGTGTTTTTCCCAATAAAAAAAGTCTTCCGAGACATGGGAAATCTCAGAAGACTCGAAGAGCGCACTCTTGACGGCGCTTTTTATTGAATCGTGTTATTTTCTATAAATGTATTTGGCCAATCCGTAAAGGTATCTCCGGAATCCCGGCTGATACTTGAGCAAACGGTCAAACCAGCTCAGATGGTGGCCGATGATGCGCACGGCAAAACCGACATAATACATGGCAAACAGGGTTCCTATGCCGATAATATGCCACTGCCACGCTCCGAAGAAAGCATAGCAGGCAATGATTCCCAACAACACCAGCGAGGTGTCTACCGCAATCTTGACTCTCGGAAAGTCCATGCCCAGCACACGGCTCACGGCCACCGGAAATCCCTCGCCCGGCATCGTGACACTGCCGCACCGCACCTCAAGCGCCACTCCGGCAGCCAGAACAGTGCATCCGGCCAACTGCGAAAGCGCCTTTTCCCAAAAGGCTGTCGGCTCTAACCAGGAAGTCAGATACATGTTGAAGTCCAACAACATGCCGAAGACGAAACCGACCAACAACTGAAACAGCTGAATCGGGTCGAACTTACGGCGGAGCACTCCAACCTGACCGACAACCAGTATGGCATTCATGATATAGGTGTACTGACCGATTGTCAGCGCAGGCACCATCCCGTCGGCTCCCGCTTCCTGAAAGACATAAGGCAACACGCTGATCACACTCGATCCCAACATGCTCTTCACACACAAAGCCACGCCCAAGGTCATGATAAACAAAGAAACAAGCAGCAGCAAATGCTGCCATACGAATGATATTACTTTCTCTTTTTTTGTCATTTTATTTTGTTTTAAATACGATGCAATCCGGTATAAAATCTACAGGTTCTCTGATAAGACACAGGTTTCTACCGAAAAACGAACTCAGAACCTACCTGTAGACTTTACGAAAAATACCCTCAAAAGTAATCAAAAAATGCGAAAATCTTGCGGCTTTTTGAAAAAACATAAAAACCGGAAGGAATAAAATGGAGCCGAAACATCTGGTGCAGACAGTCCGAATACCGAAAAACAAGCGCAAGAACAAAAGAAAGCTGCCCGAAAGCATTGCTGACAAAATGCTACAGAAATCCCCAATCCGGTGTCTGCACCGATCTTCCGCAACCGGCAAAACAGAATCTTTGGGTGCATAAATATTCCGGAAAACAGCATAAAAATAGAAAAATCGCAGCATTTTATACAAAAAAACGGCGCTACAAACGGGGCTACAGCTTCAAAGGAAGCAGACTTTCATCGAAAGGAAAAGGAAAAATCATCGAAATGAATGCCCGAAACGGTCCTGATAAAACAGAAATCCTTTGCCGCCCACCCCATGAAAGCAATCTGAAGCCCCTATTTTGTGCATAGAAGAAGAGTAACCAAAAAGGAGTACCCTGCTGATTTACAAAGCAGAACAAAGAAAAAGCCTGCTGAGATTTTAATTTTCTCAGCAGGCCGGGATATTGTGTTCGAAATACGGAGTTTCAGAGCATCGGCATATACAATTTGTCAAAATGTCCAGACAAGCGCCAGCATGCGGCTAAGGCAAGCATACCTTTTTACCACCGAAAAGATACAGGCCCGCAGGAAGTTTTCGGGCTGCTTCGGCTTTCGTCACGGAACGCAACAGTAAAGTGCCGCCCGTGGTATAGACATCCGCACGGGTTTCCGTAAGCACCGGAGCGTTTATGCCTGTGGTTTCGTGGGTAAAGGATTCGATATACTGCAACAACGCTTCCAGCATCTTGACAAAAGCAGACACCTCGAAAGTGTCTTTATTCAACGCCGCACGGGCTTCATTAATGGCAGACTGTAGTTCTCTGCCGGCCTGAGAATTCTTCTGTGCCTCTGTGGCTCTGAGCAGCAGCTCTTCCGCCTCCAGACATTTAAGATAGATTTGTTCGGCGGCAAGCACATCCAGTTTGATTTCCTCTACCGCCAATGTCAGACTCTTATACAGACTTTCCAGATTCTCGGCGGCATTCGCCACTTTATGGTCGTACTCCACACGGAAATCCGCTTCTTCACTGTCAAAACCTTCCACCTGACCCTTATATTTCTTTTCCAGGGCCTCCAGAGCGTCAAAGTCTCCTTCCGTGAGATATTTCGTGTACTCTTCCTCATATTCCGACCGTGCGGCCACCCGTCTGTCATACAGCTCGGCAAGCTGCTCTTTCAGCACATTCTGGGCGACAATTCTCCTGGCGACAACTTCTTTTGAAGAGGTGACCCCCTCATCGGCCACGGCATCCAGATAATGATCCACCGCAGGAATGTAATGGTAATACTGACTGGTACGGTCAATCTCGTTGATCAGCACCTGAACATCTGTATATGCTGCGTTGAAAAGGGAATCGCCAGGGCTCTCGGCGGCCGACAGGCGGGATACAGAACCTGTTGCCAGCAGCAGGAAAAGCAGCAACAGGCGCATCAGAAAGGAATGTTTCTTCATAAGCAGTAAGATTTTATGGAAATAATTCGCGGCTAAAATAAGCATTTTCACGGAAAATCTCACTATTTTTGAAAAAACAAAGAAAAATGGTGCAACATATTTCCGGCTTCCGCGTCTTTCACATAAAAACGGATCCGAAAACTCAAACTTATGTTTCACTGTTGATACTATTATCCGTAAAAACGCACCTACCGTATGAAAAGTTTGATTCTCACCGGTGTTCTATTGATCACCCGGCAAGCGTTTGCCAGCAGCAACGCCTGTCGGGCAGACTTTTGTATTCGGGAGCACGAACCAATCGCTCAGACCGAACAAACAGACAGCACCTCTCACAAACTGCGTCATCATATTGCCTTTGATTTCCGGCCGGACTATACTTTGCCCACCAACAAATATCTGAGAGGACAAAGCGGAGTTCTGCCGCCGCGCACCGCCCTGGCCGTTAATCTGAAGTACGGCTTCCGCTTTGCACCGGACTCCTATTTCGGAAGGAATTATCCGCACACCGTGCAAGGTATCGGTGTGGGCTACCATACGTTCTTCAACCCGTTGGAAATGGGAAATCCGCTGGCCGTCTATGTCTTTCAGACCTCGCGCATCGCTTCACTTACCCCAAAACTGTCGTTGGATTATGAGTGGAATTTCGGGGTGTCGCTGGGCTGGAGAAAATATGATCCGGTGAAGAATCCGTGGAACACGGCCGTAGGCTCTTACGCAAATGCGTACATCAACCTGGGCGTTCTGCTCAACTGGCAGCTTGCGTCGTCTACAAATCTCAAGGCGGGCGTGGGCTTCACGCATTTCTCCAACGGAAATACGCGCTACCCGAATGCGGGTATCAACACGGCGGGCGCCTATATCGGAATCAGTCACGATTTCGGCAAGGAGAACTTCTCAGAATATTCCCGGAATCTGCCGGTGCAGGAGGACTGCCACGGACGCTTCGGGCAGAGGATGACTTATGACGTGGTCGTTTATGGAGCCGTGCGCAAGAAAGGAGTTTTTCCGGATGGAGTCACACCGGTCATCGCACCGGGAGTATTCGCCGTGGGCGGACTGAACTTCACGCCTCTCTACCGGGTGAACCGCTATTTCCGCACCGGAATCTCTCTGGACGTGCAATATGACGAGAGTGCCAATATCGTGGATCACATTGCGAATCCCGACGGCGCGACATCCGGCTTCGAAGCGAAATTCTACAAACCTCCTTTCCGCGAACAGTTCGGCGTGGGACTGTCTGCCCGTGCGGAACTGGTCATGCCGATATTTTCCATCAACATCGGTATCGGAAAGAACCTGATCTGCAAAGGGGCCGACACGAATTCATTCTATCAGATTCTGGCTCTGAAAACAGACATCACACAAAGATTCTTCCTGCATGTGGGCTATCAGCTGTATCGTTTCAAGGACCCGAACAATCTGATGCTGGGTATCGGTTACCGTTTCGGACGGCGCACCACAAAACCAGAGAGCAGACACCAGAGTACTCCGGCTCCGGCAAAGAAAATAAAGAACAGAGTGCCCTGACCCAGACAGGTGTAAATACGTCCGGTGTGTATCTCCTGCGCCACATTCCACAGCGACATGGGAAGGGTAGAAAGTTTCGAGGGCATGGACAGACGGTCTGTGCCCTGATTGTATTCCACGGGGAAAGGTATGCCGGAGAAATCGGAACTGTATCCCGAAACAGCATACTTCCCGAACGGAGGACCTGCGGTCTCGGGAGCCTTTTCGCCCGTAAAATAGTCCCAGGCAGTATGTTGCTGCCGGCTCCACAAGTACAAGCCGCTGAACGAACCTACCAGCCAGTTGCCCGAAGCATCCTTCTGCCAGACATTCAGCCCCATGACACTCACAGGAGGCGTATGCGTCAGCACTTGCGGAACTGCTGATAAGGAGGACAGGGAATAAATGCCCTCGGAGGTGGACAGCAGCCAGTCGCCGTAAGCCTCATCATAACGAAGCATGCGCAACTTGTCCTGCCAGGGGTTGGCATCATCAAGAGAAGTATAGGGCACAATCGGAACACGCCCGTACACCAGTGCCAGAAGCAGCGGCGGACGAAGGCACCAACCGGTGAGCACCACCAGAAACAGCAGGATAAACGTATAGCGCCCGAAACGGTCGTGCACATGCAGACTGTATTTCAGCATCCGGAGCGCAACACGCGGATTCCGCCCTTTCCGCTTCTGCCGGCGGACATGCTTCGGCAGAAGCCAGTAAACCACTCCCGTTAAACAAAGGATCATGAAAAGCACCGCCACGGCATCGACCACCAGTTTGCCGCCCAGACCGAACAGTTCGCCGCTGTGCAAAAGCCACACCAGACGGAACAGCGACACCCGTCCGTCATAATCCGACGGAGCCGCCAGACGGATTTTCTGAAAGGAAGTATAGGGAGCCGAAGAAAGGTATAAGTAAGAACGTCCCACGGCTATCAGGGTGTCTCCCCGAAAGGTCAGGTCAGAGAGTTTCTCATCTTCCGGCATGGGCAGGACACAGGATTGCCAGCGCTTGCCGCTCTCCTGATAACGATACAGTCCGAACTGCCCTGCTGCCCATAGCGAACCGTCGGGCAGGCACACTACTCCTTTCACTTGGCGATAATCGGCTCCTGCAGGCAATCCGGCATTAAAGTCGGTAACCGATTCGCCGTCCGTATCAGACAACCAGATGCCACTGGCTCCGTAAATCAGGATATGCCTCACGGAGTCGCTATCGATATAGGGACACGTGCCACGCAGCAGTCCTCGGTTCCAGTTCTGATACAGGTAATCGGAAGGCAGCCACGAGCGGCTTACCTGCCAGTCGGCCACTGCCCGACGATGATTCAGAATGATGCCGCTCACCCCGAACATCAGCATAAAAAAACAAAGTATCAGTCCGAACCATTTATGATGTTTCTTCCAGTTTGTCCGTTTCATTTCGTATATCTATTGTTTTTAACGGTTTCTTAAAGCATATTTAATTTCTCCACAAAAGTATATCGGGCAAGGACACTTTACCAAGCATCCCTTTTTCTTTTAACAGATGTTTTCACGGAATATCCTCATTTGTGAGGATGCCGAACCGTATGGTCAGGCAGACAGCATGGTTTTTCCCCCTGCTTATCCTCATAAATTAGGATTGCACGGATATTTCCCCGTTTCTATTTTTGCAACTCGATTTTTTGATCCGGAGGCTGTTTGGGGAACGAACGAGGCAAAGGATTCTAGGAATGTCAGCAAATCAGACTAAATACAATTATATGCAAAAGAACATCAAAACTGTAGTATTACTGGGAAATATCCTGCTCTGTGCGACAACTGTTGCGGCTGCCCATACCGGCAGCCTGGTCTTATCCGCTCCGGAGAGTCAGAGAAACGACTCTACAGACCGCAGGCACAGACTGGAAGAACTGGTAGTCATGCCTTTCAAGCAGGAAAAAGACCTGAGCCTGTCTCCTATTGCCACCTCTACCTTCAATGCCGGAATGATAAAAAACAGAAACATCACCGACATCAAGGATATCAGTGCTGCCGTGCCGAACCTCTTCGTACCGGATTACGGGTCCAGACTGACCTCTCCGGTATATATCCGCGGCATTGGCTCCAAAATCAATTCCCCTTCGGTGGGTCTGTATGTGGACGATATGCCTTACTTCGAGAAATCGGCTTTCGACTTCAATCTGTCGGAAATAGACCGCATTGAGATTCTGCGCGGCCCGCAGGGCACTCTTTACGGCCGAAACACGATGGGCGGACTGATAAAGGTCTATACGCGCTCGCCGCTGAAATATCAGGGCACCATGCTTCGTGCGGGTATGGGAAGCTATCTGGGCATCGATGCCGATGCGGCACACTATGGCAAAATCAATAACCGGTTGGGATACTCGGTGTCTGCCAATTACCACCACACAAACGGATATTTCAAGAACCGCTATACGGGAAAAAATGTCGATGAACAGAATGCTGCCTCGGGCAGAATACGTCTGGAATGGCGCCCATCGGAACAGATGCAGATCGGATACAACACCAATCTGGACTATATCAATCAGGGCGGTTATCCTTATGCCGTATATGATCCGGCAAACGGACACATTGCAGATGTCAGTTACAACGACCCGGGACGTTACCGCCGGCTGATGTCTACAAGCGGAGTGTCCGTCAATTATCAGGCGGCAGCATACAGTATCAACAGCCAGACTTCTTTCCAGCATCTCAACGACCGGCAGGCAATCGATCAGGACTTTACGGACGAGGCCTTGTACTATGCACGTCAGTGGCAAAGCCAGAACATGATTTCCGAGGAGTTCAATATCAAATCCAACAGCCACTCCCGATACAGCTGGCTCTTCGGAGCTTTCGCATTCTGGCAACAGATTGACAACTGCGTCTGGCTCGATTATCTGAACAAACGGAAACGCAGTGAGAAGAATTACGAACTGCCGACACAGGGTTTGGCCTTCTATCATCAGTCCGTACTTCAGGATTTGGGACTAAAAGGCCTGAGCCTGACGCTAGGTCTGCGTTATGATCTGGAGTGGGCGCGCATGGATTATTCGGGAGTGATGCGCCAGTGGACCGGAACGGAAACCGACGGCACAGGAGAAAAAACGACGCCTCTGGAACCGTTCCTCAGCAAGCTGCATTTCGGACAACTGATTCCCAAGGTAGCCCTGCAATATAGTTTCCCTTCTTCGGGCATCGTTTATGCGTCCGTGAGTAAAGGATATAAAACCGGAGGATTCAATACTTCCTTTGAATCGCCCGAACAGCGTTCCTTCAAACCGGAGTATAGCTGGAACTATGAAATAGGAGCCAAGCATCCGTTCTTCGACAACCGCATGAGTGCCGAACTGGCTCTTTTCTTCATCGACTGGAGAAACCAGCAGATCACCCAACCGCTCCCTTCGGGAAAAGGCAGCATGCTGACCAACGCCGGACGCTCGCAAAGCAAGGGAGCAGAAGTGAGCATCACGTATAATCTCTGCAAGGGACTGACACTGACCACAAACTATGGATATACGCATGCCACGTTTCTGGACTATAAAAAAGGGGAGGCCGATTACAGGAGAAAGCATCTGCCCTTCGTGCCGGAACATACCTTCACCGCAGCTGCCAACTATACTTTGCCTCATCCTTTTACAGGAATTGACCGCCTCAACGTAAATGTAGACTACAACGGCAACGGCAGAATATACTGGAAGGAGGACAACATTGTGTCGCAACCTTTCTATGGCCTGCTGAATGCCAAAGTAAGTCTCAGCAAAGGCATCCTGACACTCAGTGCCTGGGCCCGCAATATCACGGCAACCGATTATGTGGCCTTTTACTTTGAAAGCGGAAACAAAAAGCTGGCCCAGAAAGGCAAACCGTTTACCGTGGGGGCCGACGTGCAACTGAACTTCTGACCTGCCGGCAGCAACTGGTCTGGGTAATCTTTTCATCTGATAAAATCATTCATCGAAACTGAATCACACAACATGACATCAACTCCTTCAAAACTTTCCCCCAATGCCGGGAAACAATTGGGACGCATCGGCAATCTCTCCACATTCTTCTGTCTGTATATCGCACAGAATCTGCCGATGAGTTTCTTCTCCACCGTCATCCCCGTGATGATGCGCCAGGAGGCATTCTCTCTTACGGCCATCGGTATGCTGCAACTGATCAAGCTTCCCTGGATTCTGAAATTCCTGTGGTCGCCTCTTGTGGACCGGCACACCCGCACCGTGGATGATTACAAACGCTGGATTTTCTCTTCGGAACTGCTTTATGCCTGCCTGATCTTTGCCGTGGCTTTTCTGGATTTCAAGGCTGACTTCCCGACAATCATGGTTTTTCTGATTCTGGCCTTTATGGCATCGGCCACACAGGATATTGCCACAGATGCGCTGGCGGTCCTCTCCTTCCGCAAGGAAGACAAGAGCCTGATCAACAGCATGCAATCCATGGGCAGTTTCAGCGGCAGTCTGCTGGGTGGCGGTCTGTTGCTGATCTTGTTCAAGATGTGGGGATGGAACATGATTGTTCCTTTTCTGGGACTGTTTGTTCTGATTGCCTTGGTGCCGCTCTTCCTGAACCGCAAGATTGCGTTTTGCAGCGAACAGGAACGGCCGCGAGCCCGCAAGATGGACCTGATTTTCTTTTTTACCCAAAAGGACATCTGGAAACAAATCGTCTTCCTGTTGCTGTATTATGCCGGGCTCATCGGAACGCTGGCCATGCTGAAACCGTATCTGGTGGACCTGGGATATAACATGCACGATATCGGTATCATGAGCGGAGTCATCGGAACATTCACGGGTTTTGCCGCCTCTTTCGCCGGAGGATTCCTCGTACGCCGCATCGGACTGTTTCGGGCACGCCGCCTGTTTGCCTTCCTGATTGTAGTCACAACGGGCTATTTCTATCTTCTGTCGTACCTGACACCCAATATCGCGCTCCTGCATGCCGGAGTGATGTTGCTTTGGGGAAGCTACGGTCTGGCTACCATCGTGGTCTACACTTCTGCCATGGAACAGGTTCGCCAAGGACGTGAAGGTACTGACTTCACCCTGCAAACCGTCATGACGCATCTGAGCGGCATCCTTCTGGCCATAGCCAGCGGAAAGATAGCCGATGCTGCCGGATATCACGGTCTGTTCCTGTTCGAACTGATTGTGGCGCTCACCTCTTTCGTATTTGTATTCTTTGCCTTTAAAAGAAATGACAGATCTATTTAATGATAAACTCCTAGAAATATAAACCAATGAACCAAAACCATATTCCACAAACCCTGATCGAGAAATACAACATTCCCGTACCAAGATATACCAGTTACCCGCCGGCCAATTATTTCACTCCGGAATTCACCGCAGCCGATTATCGAGAACAGATTGTAGCATCGAATTCACAGTCGCCATCCCTTCTGTCCTTCTATTTCCATATCCCGTTTTGCCGCCGTCTGTGCCACTATTGCGGCTGTAACGCCTACCCGATGGCTTCGGCAGAATATATCGACCGCTATGTAGACTGTCTGCACCGGGAAATGGATCTCGTGCTGCCATTGCTTGACCGCAACCGTAAAATCTCACAGATTCACTACGGAGGCGGTACCCCGACCATTCTGCCCATTGAGAAACTCAAGGAGCTCAACAATCATCTGCTGGAGTATTTTCCGCAGATTGAACAGCCGGAAATAGCGATTGAATGTCACCCGGGATGGCTTGATGAAGCGTATTGGGAAGGACTGGCCGATGCCGGCTTTAACCGTGTGAGTCTGGGCATTCAGGATTTTCAGACGGAGGTGCTGAAGTGTGTCAACCGCAAGCCGTCGCTCCTTCCTGTAGCGGATATTGTGTCTCTCCTCCGGGAAAGAGGAATCCGTATCAATATGGATTTTCTCTATGGTCTGCCTCTTCAGACACCGGCATCCTTTGAAGACACCATCCGGAAGGCTATCGACATCCGTCCCGATCGGTTGGTTACCTTTTCTTATGCTCACGTACCGTGGGTAAACAAACGGCAACTGATTCTGGAAAAAGCCGGCCTGCCCGACGCGCCTTTAAAAGAAGAGCTATTCCGCACAGCACAGGAACTGTTGCTTCAGGCCGGATATCAACAAATCGGAATGGATCATTTTGTCTGCGCGCATGATGAACTTGCTCTGGCCCGACAGAACCATTCGCTGCACCGTAACTTTCAGGGTTATTGCACCCGCCGCACCACAGGACAGGTGTATGCTTTCGGAGTGACCGGCATCAGCCAGTTGTCTACAGCCTACGCGCAGAATACCAAAGACCTGGATGCGTATCTGGAAGCGGTGACTCAGGGAAATCTGCCTGTGATAAAAGGCTACAAGCTGAACGAACAGGAGCAGATTGTGCGTCGGGTGATTGATACACTGATGTGCAACAACCTCATCGACTGGCAGGAACTTTCCGACGAATTGCAACTCAGTATTGAGAAAATAAAATATCTTTGCGGCTATGATGCTGGACAACTAGAGGATATGGCCCGCGACGGACTGGTAGGTCTTTCGGAAAACCGACTGGAGGTAACGCCGCTCGGTAAGGCTTTTGTCAGAAATGTGGCCTCGACCTTCGACCAACTGACCCGAAACAACCCGAAGAGTTTTTCCAAACCGATTTAACCACCTCCGCTACAAAAACAATATGCAAACGATGGCATCACAACAAAACAGACAGACCCAAGTGGTCATTATTGGAGCCGGACTGACCGGACTGTCAACTGCTTTTTTTCTGAAACAAAAGAATCTAGAAGTAGTCGTACTCGAAGAAAAGGATCGTACGGGAGGACAAATACAAAGTTTCTCCGAAAGAGGATTTGTATTTGAAAGCGGTCCCAACACCGGAGTATTGTCTTATCCCGAGGTGGTGGAAATGTTTCAGACACTCGGCGATGTGGAACTGACTACCGCCCGGGAGGAAGCAAAGAAACGCCTTATCTGGAAAGGCAACCGTTTTCATGCCCTGCCCGCCAGCCTGCCTTCTGCGGTTCTTACCCCTCTGTTTACCTGGAAAGACAAATTCCGCATTCTGGGCGAGCCCTTCCGAAGTAAGGGAAACAACCCGGATGAAACGGTGGCGCAACTGGCCGCACGGCGTCTCGGACGGTCTTTTGTGGATTATGCCGTAGATCCCTTCCTTTCGGGAGTCTATGCCGGCAACCCGAACACCCTGGTTACCCGCTATGCCCTGCCCAAACTCTATAATCTGGAACAGAACTACGGCAGCTTCATCAAGGGAAGTATTGCCAAAGCCAAGAAACCGAAAACCGAGCGAGACCGTCTGGCCACCCGCAAGGTCTTTTCTGCACAAGGCGGTCTCAGCACGCTGGTAGAGGCTCTGACTCACCATATCAACAGTAAGGATTCTCAGCAAAATATCATTACCGGAGCCAAAGAGATACGGATAAAGCCGGGAACGGATGGACCGGAAACAACCAGATGGCGCACCGAATTCATGCACAACGGGAAGCTCTGCACCTTTCATTCGAAATATGTCATCACAACGGTGGGCAGCTACAGTCTGCCCGACATGTTGCCTTTTGTAGAGACAGAGCAACTAAACCGGGTGAACAATCTGTTCTATGCTCCGATTGTTCAGGCAGCAGTGGGCTACACCGAGGAGGCGTTGCCCCATTTTCAGGCATTCGGCGGTCTGGTACCTTCCTGTGAGCAACAGGATATTCTGGGTATTCTCAATCCGTCGGCCTGCTTCGGGAACAGAGCACCGCAAGGTGGAAGCACGCTAGCTGTCTTTATGGGAGGAGTCAGACATCCGGATTACGTGCAACGAAGCGACCGCGAACTGGAAGAGATGGTCCTGAGAAACATGCATCGCATGCTGGGCATCCGGAAAGATCCGCAGCTGCTTCGCCTTTTCAAGCACGCACAAGCCATCCCACAGTACGAAGCGAATAGCGGCGAACGGTTTGCTGCCATAGAACAAATAGAACGACAGTATCCCGGTCTGTACCTGAAGGGAAATCTCTGCGGCGGTATCGGCATGGCCGACCGCATCCATCAAGCTTATCAGACCGCACAGGCGATCAATGTATAAATCAAGAACAAGCAAAACTGAATATGGATGAAATGGAATTGATGATGCACCTGCATCTGAACAACGAACGGCAAGGTCCCGGCAGCGAAGCCACTACCCTGCTGGCCTTGCAATTAGCACAAATAGACCGGAACCGCTCCTATAAAATCGCGGACATCGGTTGCGGAACAGGTGCCCAAACCCTCACTCTGGCCCAATCTCTTCAAGGAGAGATTCTGGCCGTCGATTTGTTTCCGGAATTCCTGACCAAACTGGAAGAGCGCCTGCAAAGTCAGACACTCACCGCCTCGGTAACCCCAATCTGCACTTCTATGGACCAGCTGCCTTTTGAGACCGGAACACTGGATCTGATCTGGTCGGAAGGAGCGGTATATAATATGGGATTCCAGAAAGGAGTGACTTATTGGAAGGACTTTCTAAAAAGCGGAGGCCTACTGGCTGTTTCCGAAATTTCATGGACAACCAGCCAGCGCCCTCAGGAGTTGGAAGACTTCTGGAACGGAGAATATCCCGAAATGGATACCGCTTCAGGGAAAATAAAGGTTCTGGAGGATGCGGGCTATAAGGTCTTGGGACATTTCATGCTGCCTGAAAACTGCTGGATGGAAAATTATTATGAACCGCTCCTGCAAAGCCATCCTCGCTTTCTCGAAGAATTTGGCAACTGTGACAAGGCCCATAAAATCGTTGCGACTGATCTGCAGGAAGTCGAATTCTATCAGAAGTATAAGGATTATTACAGCTACGGATTCTACATCGCACAGAAACCATAACCACAGACCGTTTCGGACTTAACCTGCCGAAACGGTCATTTCTTTTTGGATACCCTCAGTTTTCTCAACGCATGATGACGGGCAGCCACGACACTAGGCGCCGGATCTTCTGCAAGGAATTCCAGACACAAATCCAGTTCCTGTTTCAATTCGGGATAGAAACCGCAAAGGCGGGCTGCCAGATGAATCATATAGGAACGGTCGCCGGACGTATAGTTCTGGTCGGACAGATGACACAGACAGAAGTCCAACAGATCGCTCCGGAAGTTCTCTTTTGTAGACAAATCCAGCAACAACGAAAGGAGCAAGCCCAACCGTACCGGCACTTCGGGCAACAAAGCCAGACCGACAAGTTCCTCATAGCGGGAGGACAGATACAGCGTTTTGTCCTCCTGCCTCAAATGACTGAATATCCAGGCCACATTCGTACAGATCCGAGCATGGTCAGCCCGAAGCAAAAGGTCACAAAGTTCCGAAATTCCTGCCTCGTCGTGGTGTAGATCCTGCACCCATACCAGCACTTCGGCCTTGGACATTCTTCTTTCCAAAATATGAATATCTTTCATCGCTTCTCTTTATTGTTTTCAGAAAACAGACCGGGTTCAGCTGCTCGCAGCAGGTCGTCCTGCGGGAGCACATAGCCGGCAGCTCCACCTGTTGCCGCAAGGCTCAACCGTTCTTTCAGACGGGTGTTGCGCTGCTGCACCGTCATATTGCGCACAGCGTAAGCCAAAGCCTTGGCCGTGCCCACCAGCACACAGATCTTCTTGGCGCGGGTGATGCCCGTATAAATCAGGTTGCGTTGCAGCATCACATAGTGCGACATGAGCACCGGCATCACCACAATGGGGTATTCCGACCCCTGCGACTTGTGAATCGTAGTGGCATAAGCCAGCGTCAGCTCGTCAAGTTCCGAATATTCATACTCCACCAGCTTTCCGTCGAAATCCGCCAGCAGGGTACGGTCGTCCGTATCAATCTCCTGCACGTAGCCCAAGTCCCCGTTGAACACTTCCTTGTCGTAGTTGTTGCGTATCTGCATCACGCGGTCGCCCTGCCGGAAACTGTATCCGCCCCGGCTCAACGCCGTTTTCGACGGATTCAATGCCTCCTGCAAAAGCATGTTCAGATTGGTGGCACCCACATGGCCCCGCTGCATGGGCGTGAGCACCTGAATCTTGTTCCGGTCCAGATGATAAGCCTTGGGCAGACGGTCACGCACCAGACTCACAATGGTCTGTGCCACCTGTTCCGGGTCTTCCATCGGCATGAAAAAGAAATCGCTGTCCGCTCCGTTGCTAACGTTCGGATAAAGTCCGCGGTTAATGGCATGGGCATTCATCACGATACGGCTGGACTGTGCCTGACGGAAAATGCGGGTGAGCCGCACCACGGGGATACTCTCCGACTCAATGATGTCGCGCAGCACATTGCCGGCTCCCACACTGGGCAACTGGTCGATATCGCCCACCAGCACCAGACGCATGGAATTGGGCACCGCCTTCATCAGACTGTTCATCAGAATGATGTCTATCATCGAGCACTCGTCCACAATCAGCGCATCGCCTTCCAGCGGATTGTCCTCATTGCGTTTGTATCCGTCCATCGGGTTAAACTCCAGCAGGCGGTGGATGGTCTTGGCTTCCATACCCGTAGCCTCGGTCATACGCTTGGCCGCGCGTCCGGTAGGGGCCGCCAGCAGGATGCGGAGTCCTGCCGAGCGCAAAGAGGCGATGATTCCTTGCGTGGTGGTCGTCTTTCCGGTTCCGGGACCTCCCGTCAGTACCATCACTTTGGAGGACAGCGCCTGACGGATGGCTGCCAACTGCACCTCATCATAGGTAATGCCGCTCTGCTTGCTCAATTCTTCGGGAGCAAAACAGCCGGTCACCTGCTGATTGCGTGTGTCAGACAAAAGGGTGCGCAAGCGGTTGGCCGTACCGCACTCCGCATAATAGAAAGGAGGCAGATAGATGGCCTCGTCCTCCAGAATCACATCCTTGGTCGCAATCATGTCGGCCAGCGCACGGCGTACCGGTTCCTCCTCGGCTTCGAGCAGCGAACAGGCTGTCTTGACCAACTGTTCCTCCACGGCATACACATGTCCGTCGTTCGACAGCTGGCTCAGCGTATAGGCTATTCCGCTCCGGCAGCGGCGCAGATCGTTCTTCTCATATCCCATCTTTCCGGCAATGGTATCGGCCGTCTTGAAACCGATGCCCCAGATGTCGTCGGCCAGGCGATAGGGATTGTCCTTCACCTGGTTGATGCTCTCTTTGCCGTACGCCCGGAATATCTTGGCGGCAAATGCCGTGCTCACACCATAGCCTTGCAGAAAGAGCATCACGTTTTTAATCTCTTTCTGCCGCTCCCAGCTCTCACGGATTTTCTCCACCCGTTTGGTTCCGATGCCGGGCACCTCGAGCAGACGTTCGATATCGGTTTCGATCACCTCTATCGTATCCAGTCCGAACTGGCGCACGATGAGCTGGGCGTATTTCGGACCGATGCCCTTCACCAGTCCGCTTCCCAGGTATTTTTCGATACCATAGAGAGTGGCGGGCATCACTTCCTCCCAGCTCTCCACCATGAACTGACCGCCGTATTTCTTGTCCATCTTCCAGTTGCCTTCGCAAAGCAGCACACTGCCCACGGGCACATCGAGCAACGTACCTACCAGAGTTACCGGTTCGCGATAACCCTTTACCTGAGCCTTCATCACCGAATAACCGTTCTCGGGATTCTGATAGGTGATATGCTCTATGACACAACGGATCTTTATCATGGTTACTTGTTTATTTCTTTTCTAATTGATGAAGCCCAACAGAGGGCACTTTTTCTTCGTCCGGTGCTGCCGGCAATACAGAAACTTCCTTCTCCAGCTCCCGGCGCATGCGGAACTTGAGCGGTGAAAGGCCGGCTTTCCGCACAAAGAATTTACCGAAAACCGACTGGTCGGAAAAACCCAGCGCCACGGCGATTTCCTTCACATCCCGGTCCGTACTTTCCAGCATGCGGCGAGCCTCGGCGCAAAGCAGTTCGGCAATATGGTCGCCTACCGTGCGCCCGGTAATCTGCTTGACCACACGCGACAGATAGGTAGACGAGATATGAAGCTGTGCTGCATAGAAAGAAATGGCATGCTGTTGCTTGTAATGCTGCACCAGCAACTTCTTGAATTGACGGAAAATCTCGTTCGTGCGGCTGACACATACCGGTGTATCGTGGTTTATGCCGCAGAGCAGTTCCGTGAGTTGCAGCAACAGAAAACTGCAAAGATGGCGCACCATGCCCGCATGATACAAAGGCATGTCCTCCAGACGCGGCGCAAACAGCGACAGCGTATTCTGCAAATAGGCAGAAGCCGCCGCATCGAGCCGGCATACCGGAGTGCGACGGCTCCCCAAAGTAACGGCCAGCTGATTGTAAAGGGCCTGTCCGTCCGGCAGACTGTCAAAATAGGCCGGACGCAGATACAAGCCGGTAAAGGCAAAATCGGCAGACATCTCCTTCAGAACAACCTGCACACTGGGCGTCAGAACCAGCAAGGTCTGTGCCTTCAGCACATAACTGCGATACACGTCCTCGGCCCGGGCTGCTCCACGGACAACCAGCAGGAAAAAGAAGCCCTGCTCCAGCAACACTTCCGGATGAGCGGAAATGTCTCCTTCCAGACGAATATAGTTTTTGCCCGTTGCACCGTCCGGCCGACGGCCCGACATCAGGTCTGTCAAATGTGGAATCATACTTTTGTTTTCCACAAAATTAAGGCTTGTTTCGTTTTCGACCAAAAAAGGTTGTTCTTTTATGAACCGAAAATCAGAAAATAGCCGGAAATTTGCACGATTTTAAAAGATAGCAAAAAAACTATGAGCAAATTTCTATTGCGGCGGTACCTGTTGTTCTGCGTTTCGCTTTTTGTCAACGCGCTGGGTATTGCCTTTATCACCAAAGCAGCGCTGGGCACGTCGCCCATCACCAGTGTCACCTACGTGCTCAGTATGTTTACTCCTTTCACCATCGGACAGTGGACCATCATGCTGAACCTGCTGTTTGTACTCATCGAGCCTCTGCTGATGCAACGTGAGGAACTGAAGAACGATTTGCGCATGTATCTGCTGCAAATCCCCATTTCGTTTTGCTTCGGCATGTTCATCGACCTGTCCATGCAACTGCTCTTCTGGCTCAACCCCACAGAATATGTAAGCATGATTACCGATCTGGTCATAGGATGCGTGATTCTGGCCGTGGGCATCGCTCTGGAAGTGAAGGCCAATGCAGCCATGATGGCCGGAGAATATTTCGTAAAGGTCATCACCCGTTGCTTCAAGGGCGAGTTCGGCTATGTCAAACTGGGCTTTGACATCACTCTGGTGGCCCTGGCCTGTGCGCTGTCCCTGCTCTTCATGTCGGGCATCTACGGCGTGCGCGAAGGAACGGTCATCTCGGCCCTGATTGTCGGTCCGATTGTTCATTTCGTCACTCCCTACTATCGTTTTCTGGACCGCTGGATTACCGCTCCCGCACCACAAGGCGGTGGAACGGAAAAGCCCGAAGCACAGCATACCGTCATCACCATTGCCCGCGAATACGGCAGCGGCGGTCATCTGCTGGGCGAAATGCTGTCGCGGGAACTGGGCATCAGACTCTACGACAAGGAACTGATCCGTATGGCTGCCCAGCGCAGCGGCATGAACGAGGAATACATCGTCCGCAACGAACAGTCCATCCCCTCTTTCTGGCTGAAATGTATCCTTTCGAAAAACAGCGAGCAGCCGCTCGAAGCCAGTCTTTCTTCGGACGATGTGCTGTTTGTGGCCGAAAGCAGAATCATTCAGGAAATTGCAGAACGGGAATCCTGCATCATCGTGGGCCGCTGTGCCGACTACATTCTGAAAGACTATCCGAAGGTCATCAAGATTTTCTGCTACTCGGATGTGGCCAGTGCCGTGGAGCGCTGCACCAAGGAATACGGTCTGAAACCGGAAAACGCCGAGAAGGAAATCCGCAGCGTAAACCGAAACCGCATCCATCATTATGAATACTATACCGGCGAGCGGTGGGGTGAACCGCATCACTACCACCTGATGCTGAACACCGGAAGCATTGGACTGGAAACGGCATGCGCTTTGGTCAAAGGAATCTGGGCACGGATGCAGGAGCCTGTTGCCTCATGAAACGATCGGCCATGCCGGAAGTAAAAAATGTCCTCCGGCAGCTCGAAAAAAAATCATCAAGATGATTCTGCATTTTGATTGGGATGATTTTTGAATTTCATCAAAATGATTTTTCCATAGGGTTTATATCAACAGGAAAGCCCTTCAGAGGTTCTGTTTCCGGAACTTTTGAAGGGCTTGATTTTTTAATCGGTAAGGAGCTTACTGCGAAACCTGAGCCTGACGCAGAATCCGCATGAATTCCTCTCCGGTGATGGTCTCCCGCTCCATCAGATAGGCGGCAGCCTGATGCATCACCTCCAGATGGGAGGAAATCAGGTCACGGGCTTTCTGATGGGCTTCCTGAATCAGACGCAACACTTCGCGGTCGATGTCCGCAGCCGTTTCTCCCGAACAGGTCAGCGAGGTGTCGCCGCCCAGATAGGCATTGTTCACAGTTTCCAGTCCCATCATGTCATAGCGGTCGCTCATGCCGTAGCGGGTAATCATGGCCCGTGCCAGACGTGTAGCCTGCTCGATGTCGTTGGACGCTCCGGTAGTCACGGTGTGCAGCACCACCTCTTCGGCCGCACGTCCTCCGGTGAAGGTCACAATCCGGTTGAACAACGTGTCGCGGTTCATCAGCAGCTGTTCGCCTTCGTCCACCTGCATGGTGTAGCCCAACGCGCCCGAAGTACGCGGTATGATGGTAATCTTGTGCACAGGCGCGGAGTTGGTCTGCAAGGCAGCTACCAGAGCATGACCAATTTCGTGATAGGCCACAATCTTCTTCTCGTCCGCAGAAATCACCTTGTTCTTCTTCTGGGCTCCGGCAATCACCGTCTCCACACTTTCCTCCAGATCGGCAGTAGTTACCTGCGTGCGCCCCAGACGCACCGCACGCAAGGCAGCCTCATTCACCATATTGGCCAGCTCGGCTCCCGAAGAACCGGCAGTGGCTCTGGCCACAATATCCAGATCTATTTCCTCGTGTTTCACATGAGTGAGGTGCACACGCAGGATGGCCTTCCGGCCTTCCAGATCGGGCAGTTCCATCTGGATGCGCCGGTCAAAGCGTCCGGGGCGCAACAGGGCCTTGTCCAGTGTCTCCGGCCGGTTGGTGGCAGCCAGAATCACAACACCCTTGCGGCCGTCAAAACCATCCATCTCCGTCAACAGCTGGTTCAAGGTCTGTTCGCGCTCATCATTTCCCGAGAAGCCGTTGTCGCGCTTCTTTCCGATGGCATCAATCTCATCAATAAAAATAATGCAGGGGGCCTTTTCATTGGCCTGCTTGAACAGGTCGCGCACCTTGGCCGCTCCCATTCCGACAAACATCTGGACAAACTCCGAACCGGATATGGCAAAAAACGGAACTTTGGCTTCACCAGCTACGGCACGGGCTATCAAGGTCTTTCCTGTACCCGGAGGGCCTACCAATAGAGCGCCCTTGGGAAGCGAAGCACCAATCTCGGTATATTTCCTGGGATTATGCAGAAAATCCACAATCTCACGGAGCGTATCCTTGGCTTCGTCCTGCCCGGCTACATCGGCAAAGGTGGTCTTCACATCGGCATCGGCATAGATTTTGGCCCCGCTGTTGCCGAACGACATGAAATTTCCTCCCGAACCGAGACGGTTCTGAATGCTTTTGCTGGCCTGTCTCCAGATCAGATAAAAAATAAGTCCCGGCAATACCCACATCAACAGGAAATTAAGGATCGGAGAATTTTCCTGAGGCACAATCTCATTGAAAGCTATCTTTCCGTCGGCATTCGGGCTCTTGGCTTCCAGCAGACGATCCACCAGTTTCGGGTCGTTAATCTCGCCTGTCTGGTAGGTGCGGACCTCGCCGTTTTCGGCCAATGCAGTAAAGAATATCTGATTACTCTTGATCATGACATCCTTCACCCGGCCACTGTCCACCAGACTGATGAAGTTGCCATAGTCCGTGGTGACGATGCGCCCTTTTCCGAATCTGGGAAACACCAGACCGTTTAAAAACAAAACAATCAGGATGCCCAGTAAAAAACCGTAATAAGGATTTGTCTTCCTTACATTTCGTCTCTCTTTCTTCATACCTTATTCATTATTTGAGAATCGGAACAAAAATAGCAATTCGCCCCAAAGAAGCGGTCGTCAAAAAGGAATGAAAAGTGTGCCAAATGTCTCATATTCCAGATACCCACAAAATGGTAACAAAAACCGTAATCGGGGTATCGCCGCATTTCCGTTTTTTCGATATGTTTGCCGCATCAGAAAGAACGGTTTATGACATCAACAACTAACAGACAATGCTTATGAAGAAAACTGCAATCTTTTTACTCATTCTCATGGCCTGCACCTCGCTGCCGGCATGCAGCCCTGCAGAGGACGAGCCGGTGCCTCCTCCCACTCAGGAAGAACAGACCGGAAATGACTCAACGGATGTGCCGGACGACGAAGGAACAACTCCGGAGGACAGTATCCCCGAAAGCCCGGCACCCAATGACAGCATTCCAAGTGAGAACCAACCCGAAGAAGACGATGATGAAAAAGGAGAAATTATGGAGAAGAACAAAATCAAACTGACCGTAAACGGCAAATCCTTTACGGCGACTTTAGAAGAGAACTCCTCGGCAGAAGCCCTGCGCCAGCTGCTTGAGAAAGGAGATCTGAACATACGGATGAGTGATTACGGAAACATGGAGAAAGTGGGCTCTCTGGGTACTTCCCTGCCCCGCAACGACCGGCAGACAACCACACGTCCGGGTGATCTGATTCTCTATCTGGGAAACTCTTTCGTGATCTATTATGATACGAATTCCTGGAACTTTACGCGTCTGGGACGACTGGACGGTGTCTCTACCCGTCAGGAAGTACTGGAACTGCTGGGCGGAAAAGGGGACGTAACAGTACACCTCTCTGTCAAATAGAACTTTGCCCAAAAATTCATGTCTTGTCTTTGCTACTGTTAAAGTCCCCCTGCAAGGTCCTGATGTCTTTCCGCTCCGGTGGGAAGGAGCAGGACCTTGCTTTTTTATGAAATAAATGAGGAAAACAAATTCCCGTTTGCCGAACATTTTGTACCTTTAACTGAAAATACAAGAATGAACGAACTACAAAAAGGAAAGACAATGAAAGGAAAACTGATTTTTATCACCGGAGCCACAAGCGGCATCGGCGAGGCTTGTGCCCGTAAATTTGCTGCAATGGGCAGCAACCTGATTCTGAACGGACGAAACACCGAAAAGCTGGAAACTCTGAAAAAGGAACTTACCGCGCAGGGCGTAGAAGTACTCACCCTGCCGTTTGATGTGCGCAACCGCGAGGAGATGCGCCGCGCCGTGGACTCATTGGAGGGGAAATGGCAACAGATTGACGTGCTGGTGAACAATGCCGGACTGGTGCTCGGCATGGACAAGGAGCATGAAGGCTCGCTCGACGAGTGGGACATCGTCATCGACACCAACATCAAGGCGCTGCTGGCCATGACGCGTATGATTGTGCCGGGCATGGTGGAGCGACAGAGAGGACACATCATCAACATCGGTTCCATTGCGGGCGACGCGGCCTATGCCGGAGGCAGTGTGTACTGCGCCACCAAGGCTGCCGTAAAGGCGCTTTCGGACGGACTGCGCATTGATCTGGTAGACACTCCGCTGCGCGTGACGAATGTCAAACCAGGCATGGTGGAGACGAACTTCTCCGTGGTGCGTTTCCGCGGCGACAAGGACAAGGCCGATGCGGTCTACAACGGCATCCGTCCGCTCACCGGTGAGGACATTGCCGAGGTGGTGTACTATGCGGCTTCGGCTCCCGAACATGTGCAGATAGCCGAGGTGCTGGTCATGCCGACCTATCAGGCCACAGGCACCGTTTGTCACCGTCAGTTATAGTCACCCTCTGAATCATGACAGAACTGACGAAAGGAAATCTTACCGAAGGAAGTATCACGGGCACGATGCTGCGCTTTGCCTGGCCGCTGATGCTGGGCAATCTGCTGCAACAGTGCTACAACATTGCAGATACACTTATCGTGGGGCGTGTATTGGGAGCGGAAGCACTGGCTGCGGTAGGCTCCTCATACACGCTCATGATATTCATCACCTCTATCTTCATCGGGCTGTGCATGGGATGCAGCGCCGTGTTCTCCATGCAATACGGCGCCGGAGACCTGAAAGCACTGCGGCAGAGTATCTACTCTTCGATATTGCTGGTGGGCGGCACTACCCTGCTGCTCAATGCCGCTTCCCTGATTTGGCTCTCGCCCATCATCCGTCTGTTGCAGACCCCGGCTGAAATCGTAGACCTGACCTATCGCTATCTGTTCATCATCCTGCTGGGCATGATTCCCGTAGGCATCTATAATTTTTATGCTTTCCTGCTCCGTGCGGTAGGCAATTCGGTGGTGCCGCTTCTCTTTCTGGCCGTGTCGGTGGTGCTCAACATCGGACTCGACCTTCTGTTTGTACTCGGTATAAAGATGGGAGTGGAAGGAGCGGCGCTGGCCACGGTCATAGCCCAAAGCATAGCGGCCGGCGGCATTCTGCTCTACACACGCATCCGGTTTCCGGAACTCAATCTGACACGAAGCGACTGTGTGTTCAAGGCACAATCCCTGAAACGGGTGGCCTCGTATGCCTTTCTGACGTGTGTGCAACAGTCGGTGATGAATTTCGGCATCCTGATGGTGCAGGGCCTTGTCAACAGTTTCGGCACCCGGGTGATGGCCGCCTTTGCAGCCGCAGTCAAGATTGACTCCTTTGCCTATATGCCGGTGCAGGACTTCGGCAACGCCTTCTCAACCTTCGTGGCCCAGAACTACGGTGCCGGACGCACGGAACGCATCCGTCGGGGCATCCGCAGCGCGGTGTGGGTCACCACGGCCTTCTCTCTGGCGGTTTCGGCCATCGTCTACGGCACGGCTCCCGCACTGATGAAAATATTCGTGGCTCCGGAGGAAACGGAAATCATTGCCATCGGAACGGAATATCTCCGCATCGAAGGCAGTTTTTATGTGGGCATCGGCTATCTGTTTCTGCTCTACGGACTGTATCGGGCAGTATGCCTGCCTTCCATGTCGGTGGTGCTCACCGTAATCTCTCTGGGCACCCGTGTGGCATTGGCCTATGCACTGGCGGCTGTTCCCGGCATCGGCTATACGGGCATCTGGTGGGCCGTTCCCATCGGTTGGGCCTTGGCCGACATCGTGGGTGTAGCCTATTATCGGCACATCCGGCAACGCCTTTACAGAACAATTTTATGATTCGATTTCCGGAGTCTGCATCTGTTCTTTGGTTATGCCGAATCGTTTGCCGTAATTGGTCCAATATCTGTTGGCCGCCCACTGGAATATCTTTTTGGGTAAAGGCATCGTGGCGCTGTAGGTACGATAAGTACCCTGCGCCACCGAGCGGGCCAGCTTCCGGATGCTCCGCACCGCAATAAAGCGGAAAGGAGTATCCAGAATGGCCTCGCCACTGCCCAGCATCAACTGCGCTCCCAGGCGGTAGCCGTTGCGACGGCAGAACAGCTCCATCATCTGCAGGGCCACTTTGTTTTGTTCATGCTCCAGAAAGCCACAATTGACTAGGATGGAGATGACCGGTTTGCGCTGCGGCGGATTTGCTTCAAGCACTTTCAAGAATTGAAGCAAACCTGCCGGAAGGGCATCGGCATACAGAGGAAAGACCAATAGCAAATCGGAATATCCGTCCATAGCGGCGCATAAATCCAGATGATTCTTCCGGGTAATATTCTGATAGTCTACCTCGCCGGAAGAATAACGCATAAAGATTTCGGCATAGCGTTTGGAGTTGGATTTCGGTGCCCGCGGGCTCCCGTTCAGAATCAGAACTTTTCCCATTGTGCAACAATTTCATGAGCCAGGCCGTCCACCTGTGACTCGGTTGTAAACAGTATCTCAAAACTCTCCAGATTCATGTTGTATGCATTGCGCCGGACCAGCTGCCGGAAAATCTGACGCTCCTCCTCTTCTATCATCGTGTCGGCATAGGCAAGTATCGTTGCCTTCTTGGGCAACACGGCACGCTGCACGTGATGCGTCTCGCGGCAATGGATGCGAATAAAAGCCTGCTGCACCGGAATGGCCCGTTCGAGCATGGTTTTCATCGGCACATCATAGCTGCCATAGCACACCCGGCTGACATAAAGCAGTGTGTCGCTGGCAGCAATGCAGGGATAAATGCGGGTGGCATCATCCCGAATCACACAACGGCCGGGAGTCTTCGTCCAACAGCCAAAGCAACCGACACAGTTGGAAATCTGCTGTGAAGACAGATCAAAATAACGGATGCCCTCGGCGGGTATGGAGAAAGACAAGGGTCTGTCGCTTAAAATCAGTTTCATGTTTTTAGCGCCGATCAGCATTGTCCGGTGAAAAGACGAGTTTCTGCACACGATGGTTCTTGCCCTGCTTCAGACGAACCATATATAATCCCTTTTTCAAGGCTGACAGCGAAATGCTGCCTCCGGCCGAAACAACGGCACGCTGCACAAAAGCACCGGCAGCAGAATAGATTTCCACCTGTACCGGACCGGCGGACTGAGGGGCTTTCACCTGCAGACGACCGGCAACGGCTTCTACGGCCAGCGTATTGCCGGACTGGGCCAAAGAAGCGACTCCGACAGTGGCACCCGAATCCCGCAAATCAACCGTTATCTTAGACAACGAGTCATCCACACGGAATTCCTGCTTCTTCAAAACTTCTCCGCTCGTGGAAAGGACTTCCAGAGTATAGGTCTTATGGGATAACAGACAGGCTTTCAACTTTTCTCTCACTGCCGGATATCCTTCAACAACCCCTGTCTCCGTACCGTCACTGATCCGATAAGTCAAAGGCTGGAACTTCATCGCCTCATCAACCAGAACTTCCACCGGTAAAGAAACATAATCCCGATAGTCCAGGGTTACCGAAACATCCGTGTCTCCCACCGTAAAATCTTCTTTACGCAAAAGAGTCAGCAAATCCGGATTGGTATCGGCCAAATCGGCAAGCAGACAATAAGATCCCTTTTCCAGAGATTCACCGGAATAGAAGCGGCCATCGACCACCTGATAAAAAGGAGGTAAATAAGAATCGGGCAAATTCAATGATTTGAAAGATACACGATGAAAATCGGACGCCTTCGCTTTCAGGTTCAGATTCTGTGGAGCCGTAGACACCTCAAAATTCTGGAAACGGGTGCGAACCGCTTCTCCCGACTGCATCTGGGCATCCAGACTGCAAGCATATTGCCCGGATGGCAGCAGCAAATACATCTGATCGGAAGCAAAAGACATCGACCACAGTTTGTCTGACTGGCTATTTCCCAACAGCAATATGCCTTTTGACAGTCCGCTCAGGGTAGCCGTCACCGTTACCGGAACCAGCTCATTCAGATCCAGATTTATAATGGTATCGCGACGAAGCGTTTGCGGCAAAGAACAGTTGATATGTGCAAACACTTCGCGCCGGTTGAACTCCAGGTCTGCCAACGAGGCATTTACCTCTACCTCATGAGCTTTTCCGACAGGGACATTTTCTACCGTCAGCACGGCATACTTCTCCGGGGTCAACGTTTCCGTCACAGCCGGCTTCTGGTTGCCAACGGTGCAGGTGGCCTCATCAAAATACCAGAACTCATCGCTCTTCATTTTCAGGCGTACTTCCACCCGGATCGTTTCCGAAGCCGGTTGCTCGGACAACGGCTGTGCCTGCATCCGGACATGGGTATATGGTAAAACAAAACTTGCTAAAAGAAAGGAACAAATAATAGTAGATCTTCTCATAATTATGATTTTATTCTTTACATGATACGATAATACAAATTGAAGGGCCAAAAATACATTCCGCAAACGAGCTGAAAAAGAGAAGATTTTGAAGAAAAGAATAAAAAACAATAATTCCAAAAGTTTTTTTACCGGATACTCAACCAACAGAAACATAAAACAACAAAAGTTGGCGATCACACCCCCTTTTCAAAAAAATTAAGGAAACAGACTCTGAAAAAACAGCCACCAATGCAAGCAATCTTCAGGATGCTCCGAAAAATTTATTTCGGGATTTCCCACAGCAACAGACCGTGTATGAGATTCATGGTTTTTTAGTTGCGGATATGCCGGTATCTCAAAAGAATTTTCTATCTTTATTCCAAAATAAACGATTATTCGCTATGGAACAAGATCCTCATTTATTAGTATATCGCGCTTCTGCCGGTTCGGGCAAAACATTTACTCTGGCTGTGGAATACATCCGCCAGCTTATCGAAGACCCGTTTGCCTATCGGCGCATTCTGGCCGTGACCTTTACGAACAAGGCTACTACCGAAATGAAAGAACGTATCCTGAGCCAGCTTTACGGCATCGCCCATAAAGACCCGGCCTCGGACGGTTATCTCCACAAAATCCGGGAGCACTCTTCCAAGTCGGATACCGAAATCCGCGAAGCCGCTGCCCAGGCCTTGAAAAACATCATCCATGACTACAGCCGTTTCCGCATCGAAACGATTGACTCTTTCTTCCAGTCGGTGATGCGCAATCTGGCTCGCGAACTGGAACTGGGTGCCAACCTGAATATCGAACTGAACAACGGCGAAGTGCTGAGTGATGCCGTCGACTCGATGATCGAGAAACTGGACCGCCGCTCTCCGGTGCTCCACTGGTTGCTGGAATATATCGAGAACCGCATCAGTGACAACAGCCGTTGGAATGTATCGGGCGAAATCAAGTCGTTCGGAAAAAACATCTTCAACGAGGTGTATCTGGAGAAAGGACAGAATCTGCGCGAGAAACTCGGACACACGCAATTCATTGCCAGATACCGCAAGCGCCTGAATCAGTTGAAACAGGAAACGGAGGAGATCATGCAGGGATTCAGCCAGCACTTTGAGGAGGTACTGCAACAGCATGGTCTGGAACCCAACGACCTGAAGAGCGGAAGAAACGGCATCGGCAGTTATTTCCGGAAACTGGCCAACGGCAACTTCAAGGAAGATGTGCGGAATGCTACCGTGGAGAAATGTCTCGAAGCACCGGAAAACTGGACCACCAAGACCTCTGTCAACAAGGATGTCATCATCGGACTGGCTCAGTCGGAGCTGATGGAAACGCTGGCTACCGCCGAGGAACTGCGTCCACGGGCCAATCTGAAAGTAAACTCCTGCTCATTGGCCTCACGCTATCTGTATAACCTGCCCCTGCTGGTGCATATCGATCAGGAGGTGCGCCTGTTGAATGAGGCGCACAACCGTTTTCTCCTGTCGGACACAAACGCTCTGCTTCACGGACTGATCCGCGAAGGCGATGCCTCGTTCATCTATGAGAAAATCGGTACGACCATCGACGTGGTGATGATTGACGAGTTTCAGGATACCTCTCGCATGCAGTGGGAGAACTTCCATCTGCTGCTGGAAGAGTGTCTGGCACAGAAGGACGGCAGTCTGATTGTGGGCGACATCAAGCAGAGCATCTACCGCTGGCGAAACGGAGACTGGCGTATTCTGGCCGGACTGGACCGAGACCCGAGTTTCCGCGTACGCACCCAGACGCTGGATACCAACTGGCGAAGCGAAGCGAACATCATTCATTTCAATAACCTGTTCTTTGAGGAAACCTGCCGACAACTGGCTCAGGAGGATGCCAGCATCGGCAAAGAGGGCTATCCGCAAATACTGGATATTTATCAGGATGTGGCGCAGAAAACCCAAAAGCAGGAAAAGGGCTTTGTGCGTGTTTCGCTCATCCCCGACAACCGGAATCGGGAGGCTTATCAGGAAACTGTATTGCACGAATTAGGCAAACAGGTGGACGAGCTGGTGCAGAGCGGTATCCGCGAGAATGAAATTGCCATCCTGATTCGAAAGAACAACCTGATTCCGCTCATTGCGGACTATTTCGACAAGAATACACCTTATCATATTGTATCGGATGAGGCTTTCTGCATGGATGCTTCTACAGCGGTGTGCATGCTGGTGGACTGCCTGCGCTATCTGGCCAATCCGGACGACCGCATCGCCTGTGCCCGTCTGGCTGTGGCTTACCAGCATGATGTTCTGGAAAAGGATATTGACCTGAACACCGTTTTGCTGAACCGGGTGGAAGACTATCTGCCGCAAGCCTTTACCGGACAACTGGAGAAATGGCGTCTGTTGCCGCTGTACGAACTGCTGGAACAGCTCTTCATTCTCTTTGAAATGAAACGGATTCAGAAACAGGATGCCTATATCTGTGCATTCTACGATGCCGTGACTGAATATTTGCAGAACAAATCTTCAGAACTGACGGCTTTCATCACCTACTGGGACGAGACGCTGCATGTCAAAACAATCCCTTCGGGAGAACTTTCGGGCATCCGCATCCTTTCCATTCACAAGTCCAAGGGACTGGAATTTCACACGGTACTGCTGCCGTTCTGCGACTGGAAAACGGAGAATGAAACCAACAATCATCTGATTTGGTGCACCGTGCCGCAAGACCAGCAGGTGGCTCCCGTTTTCGATGAACTCGACCTCATTCCGGTAAACTATTCATCGGCCATGAAAGAATCCGTGTTCCGCGACAGTTATCTGGAAGAGCAACACAATCTTTGGGTAGACAATATGAATCTGCTCTACGTGGCGTTTACCCGTGCCTGTCAAAACCTGTTTGTATGGGGACGACAGGGAGGAACGGGCACCGTGTCGCAATGGCTGGAAGAAACCTTGTTGGCTCTCTCGGCACGTGACAAAGTTACCTTGCGCCAGGAAGAAGCAGCCAACGAAACGGACAACGAAAAAGAGTCGGCCACTACCACCATCTTCGAATATGGGGCGTTCGCAGCTCCTGAACGAAAGGAAAAGGAAAATGATAAAGCCGCCTCAACCAACCGTCTGACCGCTCCACGCACAGCCGTTACCATCTCTTTGGATTCCTTACAGGAACAAACCGACATTGAGTTCCGGCAATCCAACCGTTCGGCCGCATTCATTGATACCGAAGGCGATGAGGACGAGGTAAACTATGCCGACCGGGGAAGTCTCCTGCACTATCTCTTTGCCTGCATCAAACAGGCCGATGACCTGGAAGGTGCCTTGGAGCAACTGCGCTTCGAAGGTCTGTTCCGCTCGGAAGAAGAGGAAGTCCAGGTGGCCCGCATTGCCCGCAAGGTATTGGATATGCCACAAATCAAGGATTGGTTCGGTCCGGAATGGGAAGTGTATAACGAATGTACCATCATCAGCCCGACAGCAGACGGCGGTGTCCGCTCCGAGCGACCGGACCGTGTGATGAAAAAGGACGACCGCCTGGTGGTGATTGATTTCAAGTTTGCCCGCAAGAATCCCCGTCATGCCGAGCAGGTACGCGAATACATGCAACTGCTGCACCAGATGGGTTATGAGCAGGTGAGCGGATTCCTGCTCTACGGATACAGTCAGGAACTGGAAGAGATTACGGAATAAAGTGTCCCACAAAAACAAACAACAAATGGAAACTTTCTTAAAGCAAGTAGCAATAGACCTATATAAGAAGACCGGCGGCGACCTGTCGCACACCGCCGTGGTCTTTCCAAACAAACGTGCGGCCCTGTTCTTCAACGAGTATCTGGCTCAGGAAGCCGGTCACCCCATCTGGTCACCGGCCTATGTAAGCATCAGCGAACTGTTCCGCCAATGCTCCTCCCTGCAAATCGGCGATCCGGTAAAACTGGTGTGCGAGCTCTATAAGATTTTCCGGAACGCCACAGGAAGCCAGGAATCTCTCGATGCCTTTTACTACTGGGGTGAGCTGCTCATCAGTGATTTCGACGATGCGGACAAGAATATGGCCGACACGAAAACCCTGTTCAGCAACCTGAGCGACTTGAATGAACTGACCGACCGTGAGGAGTTTCTCGAGGAGGGACAGAAGGAGGCACTGAGCCAGTTCTTCCGGAACTTCTCCATCGAGCAGAGCACGGAACTGAAAGACCGCTTCTCGCGTCTGTGGTCGCAGTTGGGAAACATCTACCGCGAGTTCCGGGATGTACTGCACCGCCAGGGATTGGCCTACGAAGGAATGCTCTATCGGGAGGTCATCGAACAGCTGGATGTCACGACGCTTCCTCATCAACGCTATGTGTTCGTGGGATTCAACGTCCTGAACAAGGTGGAGCATACTCTCTTTACACGCCTTCATGAAGCGGGCATGGCTTCTTTCTACTGGGACTATGATGAATTCTATCTGCAGAAGCATCCGCACGAGGCCGGCGAATTCATCCGTCGCAATCTTCGGGATTTCCCGTCCGAACTGCCTCCGGAACTTTTCCGGAATCTGAACCGTCCAAAGGAAATCACTTATGTGGAGTCCTCGACCGAGAATGCCCAAATCCGTTATCTGCCCCAATGGCTCGGCGAAAATCTTACCGAACAGGAAAAGGAAACGGCGGTAGTCCTCTGCAACGAGGCACTGTTGCCTTCCATGCTTCATGCCCTGCCCGGCGAAGTGCGTCACGTGAACATCACCATGGGATTCCCCATGTCACAGACACCGGCCTACAGTTTTCTGAACGCGTTGCTGCAACTGCACACCGAAGGCTACAACCCCAACAACGGACGCTTTCTCTTTGCCGAGGTGGTGAGTCTGCTGAAGCATCCTTATACCCGCATGCTCTCGGAGCAAGCCGATGAACTGGCCCGCAAGCTGACTACGGACAACCGTTTCTTTCCGCACCCTTCCGAACTGCAACAGGACGAGGTGCTCCGATTGCTCTTTACCCCACGTACACAGAATGCTGCCCTGTGCCAACTGGTGAGCGATGCGCTGAAACAGGTGGCCTTGGTGTATAAAAACAAACCGAAGGAAAAGGACAACGAGGCCTTTGACCAGCTCTACCGCGAAGCGCTGTTCAAAGCCTATACCCAGATTAACCGTTTCCACTCTCTGATCGAAAGCGGAGAACTGGAAGTCACGCCACAGACCTTGGTGCGACTAGTCAATCGGGTAATGTCTTCCAGCAGCATTCCTTTCCACGGCGAACCGGCCATCGGTCTGCAGGTGATGGGCGTGCTCGAAACCCGTAACCTGGACTTCCGCCACCTGATTCTGCTTTCCGTGAACGAAGGACAGTTGCCCAAAGCCGGCGGCGACACGTCCTTTATTCCGTACAATCTGCGCAAGGCTTTCGGCATGACCACCATCGATCATAAGATTGCGGTGTTCGCCTACTATTTCTACCGTCTGTTGCAACGCGCCGAAAAGGTCAGTCTGGTTTACAACACCACCAGCGACGGTCTGAACCGCGGAGAAATGTCGCGCTTCATGCTCCAGTTCCTCATCGAATGGGGCTACGACATCAAACGGGTCAAACTCGAAGCCGCGCAATCCCCACAGGGAAGCGAAGAGATTCTCATCCGCAAGACCCCGGAAATCATGAAGCGTCTGCAAAGCATCTACGACCAGCGGGTGAATCCGCGGGCCCTGATTTCCCCGTCGGCTCTGAACTGCTACATGGACTGTTCGTTGAAGTTCTATTATAAATATGTGGCCGGACTTACCGCTCCCGAAGAAGTCAGCGCCGAAATCGACTCGGCTCTGTTCGGAACCATCTTCCACGATGCCGCCGAGCATATCTATAAGGATCTGACTGCCCGCAACGGAGTCATCACCCGCCAGCTGCTGACAGACCTGCTCAGCAAAGAGCAGGAACACACGCTGCGAGAGTATATCGACCGCGGATTCCGTGAGCACTTCTTCAATCTGCCAGAGAACGAGCGACCGGAATATAACGGTATCCAGTACATCAATTCCGAGGTAATCTACCGCTACATCCGTCAGCTTTTGGAGAAAGACCTCCAATATGCTCCTTTCTCATTGGTCGATTCTGAGGTGAGAGTACGCGAAAACATCCGGATTGCCACCCCGAAAGGTGCGATTCACAGTTGCATCGGCGGTACGATCGACCGCATGGACTTAAAGGAAAACTGCCTGCGCATCGTAGACTACAAAACGGGAGGAAAGAGTGGTTCCACCACCAGTGTTGAGGCTTTGTTCGAACCGTCGAAAAACCGTTCGGGCTACATTTTCCAGACTTTCCTTTATGCCGCCATTTTGTGTGAGCAGTCTGAAGAGAAATTCAAGGACAAGGACATCACGCCGGTATTGCTCTATATCCACGAAGCGGCCAATGAAGATTATTCTCCGGTCATCAAGATGGGTGAAGCCCGCAAGAAAGAAGAGGTAACTGATTTCCGGAAATTCAATACGGACTTCCGCACGCATCTGAAAACACTGCTCGAAGAGATTTTCAATCCCGACGGTGAATTCCGGCAGACCGAGATAGAAGAGAAATGCGCCTACTGCGATTTCAAGAACTTATGTAAGAAATAAACAAGACTCAGATAAGACGATCAACCAGTCATTCTGATAAATGATAAAGAAAAACAGATCATGGAACATCAAACTATACAGACTCCCGATTTTCAGGGAAAAGTGTGCGTGATTACCGGCGGGGCTGCCGGTATCGGCCGCTGCCTGACCGAAACCTTTGCCACCTTGGGAGCACGCGTGTACTATATCGACAAGCAACTGCATGACGAGCCTCATCCCGAAACCGTACGGGAACGGATATTTCCTTTTGAAGGCGACATTGCCGAAGAAGAAACGCTGAACCGTTTTGCCGACTGGGTACTGGAACGGGAGGATCAGATTGATATTCTCATCAACAATGCCTGTCTGATGCTCGGTGGTGTCCTGTCGGGATGCAGTTATGCCGATTTCCTGTATGTGCAGCGGGTTGGAGTCGCCGCCCCCTACTGGCTGACCCAACGCTTCAAGGAACACTTCCGCAAGGGAGCGAGCATCGTCAACCTCTCCTCTACCCGAGCCTTCCAATCACAGGCCGACACCGAAAGCTATTCGGCCGCCAAAGGAGGCATCACAGCGCTGACTCATGCCTTGGCCGTCAGTCTGCGAGGCATAGCCCGGGTCAATGCCATAGCGCCGGGCTGGATCGAAACCCAGCCTTATCACCCCGAACAGAGCGATGAAACTCCGGAATATGCTCCGGCCGATCTGTTGCAGCATCCTTCGCAGCGCATCGGAACTCCCGAAGACATTGCCCGTGCTGCCGTATTCCTCTGCCAACCGGAAAATGATTTTGTAAACGGAATCTGCCTTACGGTGGACGGAGGCATGACGCATCAGATGATTTACCACAACGACTGTAACTGGAAGATGGACGTATGAAACACATTGAAATCAACACACCCGAAGAAGCTCTCCAACTGTTGAAGAGCAAGAAACACATTAAAGGATATGCCTTCCAAAGCATCGATTTCAGTCCGTTCAAGGCAGAAGCGGCAGCATGCACTTTCCAGAACTGTCTGTTCTTGGGCGGTCATCTGCCTTTGGACATGCAGCGGGCCGTGGAAACGGAGAATCTGGTTTTTCCGAACATACAGGTGCCTTTCAATCCTTTTATCGGGCATCTGTATGATGCCTTCACGCTCTATGCCCACTACGTACCCGGACAACCGGAAACCTTCAAGCAGACATTCGATCAGATTGTCTACCGTCATTACCTCACGCTCGGCAAGGAAATGTCATCAGCCATCGACATTAAGGAAACTCTGGCACGCACCCTGCACGACCATTCCATCAGCAACGCCCTGCATGAGTTTTTAAGTCAGTACGACGAACGGAGCATTGTGGGCATCATGGGCGGTCACGGTCTGAAACGCACGGACACCTGTTACCGACAAATCGTCAGCCTCAGCAAACAACTCACCGAAGAGGGTTTTCTGATGATCAGTGGCGGAGGCCCCGGAGCGATGGAAGCCACCCATCTGGGTGCGTGGATGGCCGGAAAGACCGAAGCAGAACTGACAACAGCTCTGGAGATTCTGAAACAGGCCCCAACCTTTGACCATCCGCTCTGGCTCGACACCGCCTTCGAGGTGATGCAACGCTTCCCTCAGATACAGTACCAAAGCTTAGGCGTACCCACATGGCTCTACGGTCATGAGCCGGCCACACCCTTTGCCACCCACATAGCCAAGTATTTCGACAACAGCATCCGCGAGGACGGCATTCTGACCATCGCCAAGGGAGGCATCGTCTACACCCCGGGCAGCGCCGGCACCATGCAGGAGATTTTCCAGGACGCCACGCAGAACCATTACGAAAGCTTCGGGTATGCCAGTCCGATGATTTTCATGGGCGAGGAGTTCTGGACACAGGAAATTCCGGTCTACCCCTTGTTGAGTTCTTTGATGAAACGGGGCAGATACCGGAATCTGTTACTTACTCTGACCGACAAGCAAGAGGAGATGGTAAGCGTGCTGAAAGCATTCCGTGACGCATCGCCCCAAGAGTCCTAATCCCACATGAACTCTTCATTACTTTGATCATTCAGGTCTATACACGCCTCTTCAGCAAACAGCGCTTTCCCCTCTGAGCAACATTCCTGCAAAAACAGCTGAAAATCCGGATGACCGTAAAAAATAAAAGTCGTGTGAATACCGGGGAAAAAATTCCGAAGCCGGTTTATTTGCCGTTTTATCGCCTGGAACTTATCCAGGCGGTAATTCGGTTCCGGAAAGGCAATCAGCACCACCTTAGGCATTGATTTCTCCAGTTTCGCAGCCACCTGCTTCCAGCGTACTTCTCCCGAAATCAGATCATCAATACTCAGTTCTGCTATCGGAGCAGTATAATAAGAATCATCATTCAGATAGGCTCCCAGAATCTTCTCAGCGAAATACCGTGCCTCTTCTTTTTTTCCGCTTACGGCCAGAAATCTTTCGGGATTCGTCTGTTGCTGTCTGCGATGCAGCAGACGGACAAGCTTGAGCAGTACAGACCGGTTAAAGTTCTTCTGACAGAACTCATCCCACGCAGAACATTTCATCATATAGGCCGCAAAGAACCATTTCTCGGACGACGGATCCAATAATGCCAAATCCGCCCTACTAATCCCTATACCCGGATCAGAAAACTTTCCAAACCAAGTTGGACTACCATTCCGATAAACGAAAATATAAAATTCTACATAATCCAGAGAAGATACTACAGGCACCTGAAAATGGATTCGTCGCGGACCCTTCCCACCCAAATATCGGGCATCGACTCCTTCCAGAATAAAGTTTTCCGAGAAAACACGCACCACCAGTTCATAGGTTTCGGGAGGAAATTCCGGGAACACAACCTGAATATCATAAAAGTAGTCCATATATTCAGGCTGATATTTACTGTCATCGTCCAAAGACAGTTCAACACGTACATAAGGTTTTCTTTCCATAAAACAACAAATTAATAGGATTAAACATACATTTTTGATAAAAAAAGGAACCATGCTTCCCAAGGTTATTGAATTCCCTCAGTGACGTCTTCCTTTTCGGACACATTCATCAGAAACTTTTCTTGGGAAACATACAAAAAGACCTCTCCTTCCCCAGTCGAAAGAGAGGTATGCAGCCAGTAAGTCAAAGAGCACAACAATCCTGTCCGCCACAAACTGCGGCAGCATTCCGGATGATGATTTCCTTTTCACTGATGGAGTTTTCTACCACCGGAATCAGCAAAGCATAAAGAATTGCTTGTTTTGCATCTTTGAATACTGTTTGTTGTTTTATGTTTTTATAAACAGAGCATAAGCAATGCTCCTGTCGACACAAAGATAATCTATGTTTTGATATTCTGCAAGTATATTTGAAAATTGAAAGATTCTTACTTCCATTGCTATATCTAAATTCTGGGATCAAATCTAACGATGTAAGTTTTCTGTCCTCATTCCAAATTACAATTACCTCAATACTCCAAATACTTTCTATAAAATTCCTCGTAAAACGCTTTAAGCTCAGGTATTGTCAGTCCCAATTTACAGATATTATCTATACTTATTATCTTAATTCTTGATGCATACTCATCCTTTACTTTTCTTATCGCATCTTCTATTTGTTTCTTCAAATCTGTCCTATCTTCCAGAAAAACAAATACAGAATAAGCATTCTCATCTGTTATGGCTATAATATTTCTCCACAGTTGATATTGACTGTAGAATAGTTCATACGCATTGGTGCTATCTTTCAAGACTTTCTCCATATGTGATTTAAACATGCTTTGCCATCTCTGCTTATTATTCTTGGAATGCGAACGCGTAGCAATCGTATTCTCTGTGTATTTTACTTCAAAATATATTTTAAGATTTGACGAGCATTCCACATAAAGATCAAACTGTGATTTTGTCAAATCCTTTTTTGAATATTCAAAAGCAAAATTCATTACTTCGCCAAACGGTATTCCCAATAAGCCCTCCAAACATTCAAACTTATCCTTAATAAGAAACGGACCAAACAAATTAAAAGCCAAGGCCTGAGATGAAGTTAAATGTGTAAAACAGGAATGCAAAGGTGGTACAACAAAAAACTTGATTTCGTTCCGGAAAGCCATCAAGGGATCAATATCACCCACCTTTATGATATTCATTTCACGATTCATTTTCGGCAGAATGTGTTCATATGGTCTTCCGCACCATTCTCCTTGTTTATTAATCTTAAGAACAGATTTCTTATATTCGATAAGATGTTTCTTTATAAGTTCATTTAAAGATGTTTTAGTCATTAGTTCTTAGATAACTTATTCAAAATGAAAATATTATTTATTATTTTCCTATAAGGAAAATATTTACACTTACTTTCTATAAAAACGCCATTGTCTATTACATTTCTTGTAATATTTTCCAGATACTGCAAAATATTCGGATTGCAAAGCAGTTGATAAATTTCTATACTGAACATCATTTATCTCGTCCTTTATCCTTAAATCCGCAACTCCATTCCCGAAGTGCTACCTACATAAAGAGAAATGGACTTTTGATTCGTAAGATAACCATT